>OIWL01000771.1_pt1 | contig 40102 bp, 32 predicted proteins | sample 1587561 | NCBI WGS metagenome assembly OIWL01 (sample SAMEA3888903, study PRJEB22519) | human gut metagenome | biome: human gut; feature: human-associated habitat; material: faeces | place: Denmark | collected 2010 | reverse complement strand
AAGAATATGGAAAAGCCTAATGAGTTACGCAAATGATGTGAACTCATTAGGCTTTATTTTTTTGATGCCCTTATACAAGTAAGTCATCGCACTCGTCAATTATTGTTGCAGGCAGGATTTCATTAAAATTTTCGCCTTTTCCATAAAAATAGTCAAATTTTTTCGCCTATCCTACCCGAAATAGGAGGTTGGGGTGGGGTGGAAAATTCTTTTAAGTGCTATACTGACGTTAATAAAGAGGTTCCATCTTAATTAAAAGGAGGCTTTTACTATGAAGTTTTTGGCAAAAATGAAAGAAAAACAAATGCAAAGAAAAATCGGCGGTATGCTTTGTGGACTGCTGTGCGCCGGGGTGGTGCTGGTAGTTCCGAGCGCGTGGGCAGATAATTATTTTGGTGATGATGGCAAGACTCATATGTTAACAGGTGCTAATGTTTCGCTGGACTCTGGTAATTATGATGCTGTTTACGGTGGTTATGATGATACAGAGGTGTCTCTGCCGGAAGTATTTAAGAACAATGTTACTATTACCGGTACTGCTGCAACTAACATCGTATGTGGTGCATATTCTTTTTATGGTAATGTCAGAGAGAATACTGTAACGATTAGCGGTAATACTTTGGGGAATGTTGTGTGTGGTGGTGGTACCGGTGCTGCAGACGCTATAAAAAACCATGTTATCATTAAAGCTAATAGCGAAGTAAACGGGATAGTATATGGCGGTAAAGGTGTCACAAGCAGCAAGGAAAACGATGTAATGATTAGCGACAGTACCATCAATAAAACTGTATATGGTGGTGAGGCAGATTGCAATACTGAAAAAAACCATGTTACCATTGATGCTAGCAGTACAGTGAAAGAAAGTGTTTTTGGTGGTTATTCTTTTAAAGGTGACAGCAAAAACAATGAAGTAACAATCAATGGTGGTAGCGTAGTAACAGCAAATGTTGCCGGTAGTGTTGCTTTAAAAGGCAATAGCGAAGGCAATACTGTCAGGATTATCAAGAGCAGTGCTGCTAATGTATTTGGTGGAAAAGGCGACACAAGTAGTAAGGGAAATAGCGTAGAGATTAGTGAAGGCACAATTAGCAATTCGGTATATGGTGGTTATGCAGATAATGATAATAATAGCAGTGCTGAAAAAAACAATGTTACAATTAGCGCTGGAAGCAAAGTAAGTGGTAGTATTTATGGAGGCTATGCTAATCATAACGCCAACGAGAATAAGGTAAGCTTTAGTAATGTTGCTGAGGTTGGTGAAAGTGTTTTTGGTGGTTATTCTTTAAAAGCTGACAGCAAAAACAATGAAGTAACAATAGAGGGTGTTGGTGTAGTAAAAGCATATGTTGCCGGTGGCGTAGCTTTAGCAGGAATTAGCGATGGCAACAAAGTAAATATTGCCCATAGTAGTGTTAATGTGAATGTTTATGGCGGTTATGGAGCTAAAGATAGCATTGGTAATATTATAAGCATCACAGATGGCAGTAGCGTTAATAAAAATGTTTATGGCGGTTATTCCTTTAAAGGCAACAGCCTGGATAATACTGTAACTATTGATAATAGTACTGTTAATAAAAATGTCTATGGTGGTTATACGGAAAGCGATGGTGCTATATCTGAAAAAATCCAAAATAATAAAGTCATTTTCAAAAATGGTGCGAAAATCAAGTGTGATATTTACGGTGGTTATGATAAACTGAATAAAGCCAATATTACCAACAACACTTTGGAAGTAGTTGGTAAAGGCAACGAAGCAAAAAGCATTCAAAATTTTGATAAACTTAACTTCTTTATCACCAAAGATCTTATTGCCAACGATACTATGCTGAAAGTAACAGGTACTGCTCTTATCAATAACGCAGAGATTAAGGCTGGCGTAGAGCTTGGTACTAAATTAAACGAAAATGATAAAATCAACCTGATTACTGCAGGCGCACTAAAGGCTGAAAATATCACAACAGGAACCTTGACTGATGGTTTGATTAATATTGACAAGGGAATTAAAGTTGCTATTGGACCTGATGGAAATAAGTTAGTCGGAGTTATCAATGGCACAACACCTCCGGGTGGCGGTGGTACAACACCTCCGGGCGGCGGTGGCACAACACCTCCGGGCGGCGGTGGTACAACACCTCCGGGTGGCGGTGGCACAACACCTCCGGGTGGTGGCGGCACAACTCCTGGTGCCGGCAGCCTTTATGCTGATGCTGACGCAAAATCTCCGGTTGAAACACAGTCCGCTGCGCTCACTATGCTGAACCTGGGACATGATTTGCTGACAACTGCAAGCTATGAAAACGCTGCATTGGCTGTTGACGGGGAGGAAGAAGGTTCTGTTAATCCGTTTATCACCATGAGCGCTAACAATCAAAAGCTCGATACCGGTTCTCACGTTGACCTCAAAGCATGGAATATGAATCTTGGCTTTGCAAAGAAAATCAACAACAATTCCGGTAAGCTATTAATTGCGCCTGTGATTGAATACGGTCGCGGCAGCTATGACTCCTATCTTGACAATGGTACGCACGGCGATGGCGATGCACACTTCTGGGGTGCAGGCCTGATGGCTAAGCAGCTCAATGATGATGGCCTCTATTATGAAGGCTCCCTGCGTGCTGGCAGAATGAGCACCGATTATCAATCTGCTGTTGCAGGCGGCATTAAATACGACAGCGATGCAACCTATTACGCAGCACATCTTGGCATGGGTAAGGTTGTTCAGCTGAACGATAAGGATACCCTTGACTACTACGGCAAGCTGTTCTACACTCGTCAACAGGGTGATAAGGTTACTGTAGGCACCGGCGCAACCTATGATTTCGATGCTACAACCTCTCTGCGTACTCGTCTTGGTGCAAGATATACGCATCAACTGAGCGAGAAGAATGCTTTCTATGCAGGCTTGGCATGGCAGCATGAATTTGACGGTGAATCCAATGCGATTGTAGCAACAACCCTTGGCTCTGCTTCCGCACCTGCTCCTTCAATGAAGGGCGATACCGGTATTATGGAGCTTGGCTGGAGAGTTAACAACTCCGACAAATTCGAACTGGGCCTTGGCGTTAACGGCTCCGTTGGTAAGCAAAAGGGTGTAGGCTTCAACCTGAGCCTCAACTTCAGCTTCTGATAAAGACTCTAGAATAATAAAAATATAGCATTAGTCCAGGGAATCTTTAAGCATAAGTAATGGACTAACGCAGATTTACAGAGAAAGCCATGTTTTACTGATTTTCGGTAAGACATGGCTTTTCAAATATGAAAATTATGATTGGCATAGGGGGATTAAGATACCAAAATTGATATTTTCCGTACAAAAATCTGATAACAGAGCATCAGCGTTATAGAGCGCTACCTTTCAGTCGCAAAACTTTTAACGTGTTTTCTCCTTCTTGCGCACAAAAAACCGCACAACAAGATGCGGTTTATGCTTAGTTTACATTTAAACAATAAAAAACGCTGATGCTTATGCATCAGCGTTAACTTCTGGTAGCGCTAAAGGTCTACATTTCAGTCGCAAAACTTCGTGAGCGGGAATGTTTAGGATTTGAACGTTAAGAATTAGTCCGGCCGGAGAACTGGAAAATTGTATATCACTATCGTTGCAGTTATTCTTATTTTATGAGTATAGAGTATAAGCGACAATATAAGAGTAAGAAGCTTTGACATCATATGTCACTTATGCTAAACTTTATTTGAGGGGATCAGTATAAGTGTTTGCTTTTTAAATATGTCTGATTTAGAATATAACCAAGAAAGGAGTTTGCCGATTATGAGTATAGATAAGGTAACAGATTTATCTGCGTGGATGAAAAAAAGAAGAACTGATTTAATGAATTTAACACCGGAAGCAAGGACCTATAAACGTACTCGTGGCAGGGTAAGGACTCCTGAGGAGAAGAAAGCATTGGTTTTGGCTGCCGGTAAAGCGTGGAATGAATGGCTTAGTTCCGGTAAGCTTGTAAAGACAGATAAAGGATACGAATTATGCAAGATATAGATAAGAATATCATAAAAAGAATCCATGAAGAGAATTTATCTGATCCGGTTAATGAGCGCATTTTAATAGCTGCTCTTATATGTTCATTAGCTAAAGAGTTTGCCAATGAATTAGTGGTTGTAGGTGGTTCAGCTGTAGAATTTTACACGGCCGCAAGTTATATGACCAAGGATATAGACTTTATAGCTAAAGATGATTTTCAAATAGCTAAAATTATGACCTCGTTAGGTTTTTCAATCGGTGAAGGCTATACATGGTTTCATCCTGATACATCTGTTGTAGTTGAATTTCCTAAACCTCCTTTATTGGGTGACGTAAGCAGATTGACAGAAGTAAAAACGGAGTACGGTGTTGCTGAGATTATAGGAGTAGAGGATATTATACTTGACAGATTAAAAGGTCGTGAGTTTTGGCAGGATAACAATGAACTTCCTGAAATGATGATTTATTCACATTATGACAGCATTGACTTTGCGTATTTGCGGAAACAGGCTGCATTCGAACTTATAAGTGATGTTTTGGAAAAAGCCGTCGCAGATGTAGAAGAATACAAAGCTGGCAGGTCATCATATTTGCGCAATAACTTTTATAGTGACAAGGTTGTAGAGACCAAAATTGTTGATGCGCTTGAGTATGATGTTCCAATGGAAAAAATTATCAGAAGATTGTCGAATGATGATCAGGTCAAAGGGATTTCTACAGATGAAAAGAAAAGCTATCTTGAATCTATCATAAAATCAAGTAAAGAAATCCAAGAGATTCTATCAGAGTAGTAAAAGAATATGGAAAAGCCTAATGAGTTACGCAAATGATGTGAACTCATTAGGCTTTTATAATTTTTTTTGAATTGTAGTAAGAGAGTAGATTCGGTGCCTCTTTTTTTAGTGCGTGAAGAATTTAGTTAGCATGGTTTGCTGCTGGGCATCATACTACAGTTTGACCACCGCTAGTCAAGGTGGTACAATTTAAATAAATGACCATTTCTGAATAAACAGTTAATGAAAGATATACTAATCTTAAAACTTTGTCATGGGAGGCTGATGAAATGAGCATCAACTTACAGGAGATTATTAATAAATTACAAACGGCGAAGAGCGAGCTACAGCAGCAGGGACGTTTTAGTCAATATGCAGAAGGCTTGGACGCAATTATTACACATACAGCGGAGCCATTGATGCTCATGGTCATGGGTTCCTTTTCTACCGGTAAATCATCGTTTATCAATGCGCTTGTTGGCGAAGAGATTGCTGCGGTAGAGGCAAAGCCTACGACTGCTGTAGTAACGAAGCTTTGTTATGGTGCGCAGGATAAATTGCTGCTGCATTTTAGAGACGGCAGTGTTAAGCCTGCTACATCAAAAGAGTTTAACCGCATGACTGCTGTAAATGACGAAGCACAGCTTAATGCAATTCATGAAAAGCTGGATTATGTTGAACGCCAGATGCCTATTGATATATTGAAACAGATTAGCATTATTGATAGCCCGGGCCTGAATGATGTTGCTGAAAAGCATTCCGAGGCAACAGAGCGTTTTGTAAATAAGGCAGATACAGTATTGTGGATGTTCTCAACCGTGCAGCTTGGTACGCGCGAGGAAATGGCAGCAATGGACAAGCTGACACCGCGTCTGAAGCCGATTGCTGTTGTCAACAAAATGGATTTGATAGACGAGGAAGAGGATGATCCGCAGGAGATTTTGGCAAATGCTAAGAAAATGCTGCAGGACAGAGTCCAGGCTGTTGTAGGTATTTCTGCAAAGTATGAGCTGGAGGGCAAGAAGGAAAACAATGCGCTGAAGCGTGAGTTGGGCAACTTTGCCGAGCTGGAAAAGGCCGTGGCAGATTTGGTGCTGCCGCATAGAGAGAAGTTTAAGCTTAACACACTGTTGGATGAGTTAGGCTCTTATTTTGATGCTTTTAATAAGGAGTTTACTAAAGCTAAGAAGGAGAATGAAGCAAAAAAGAGTCGTAATTATGCGCTGTATATGCAAAATGAAAAAAATTTTATGCAGTTGGAAGATATCCTAAATCAAGTTGTTGAAGGTATATGGGATTACTGTGAACGTGAAGCTGGTCGCAATAATGAACAAGCCTTATATTTCTTAGGTGTACTTTATGATTCTGGCGTTGGTGTACTGCAGGATACAGAAAAAGCATTGAAGTTTTATCAAAAAGCAGCGATGAAGAATCATCAAGGTTCAATGCTAAATATGTATCATTATTATTGTAAGCAGGGTGTTAGTGAAACAGCTGAGTATTGGTTGAAAAATTTAGCAGAGCAAGGGCTAGCAGAAGCACAGAAAAAGTATATTGATATACTTGGGGAACAAGAAAAATTTGAGGAATATTTTTCTTGGTGTAAAAAAGTAGCCGAAACAGGCGATGTAGCAGCGGAATATAAGGTGGCAGAATGTTTAGCTCAAGGCATTGGTTGTACTTTAAATGAGGTCCAGGCAATTAATTATTATAGAAAAGTAGTTAGTCACTGGAATTTGGAGATGCAATGTGCCCTTGCAGATAATTTTTACTATAGTAATGGAGAATCTTATCATGTTGTAGAAATATATGATAAGGGAATTGATTCAAATAATGGCTATAAACTTAATAAAGCGATGAAACCGAAGTGCCTAAAACATGCTAATATTGAATGTCAAAAAGAGGCATATTTTTGGTATAGCCAATTAGCAGCTATAGGCTTTATTGCTGCTGAAAAACAGTTAGCAGAATGCTTATATCTTGGTAAAGTATGCCCGCAGGATAAGAAATCAGCTCTTACTTTGTATAAAAAAGTATATCAGCAAGGTTTCAAAAAAGCAAAGCATATGATTGATAAAATAGAAAGTGAACTACGCTTTGACGATTATAAGCTTAAAGCTGAACAAGGTGATATTGTAGCGCAATATGCTTTGGCAGAATGTTTATATAAAGGTGAAGGGTGCAATAAGAATAAAGAACAAGCAATTATTTGGTATAAGAAAATAATAGATGGGTGGAGTGCAGAAGCAATATATGTTTTTGCTGATAATCTGTATTATGGCAACAAGAAAATCTACTTTGAGAGTGTTGTTGATATATATAGAGAAGCCATTGATGAAAATAATAATTATACCATTAAAAAAGTTATGTCAAAAATCGGAGATATCTGTACTGTTGAAAATGGAACCAGATTGGCAATAGAATGGTATAAAAAAGCAGCGGAACACGGCTTAGCGAAAGCACAGAATAGATATGCTGAACTTTTATTTGAAGCAGGAAAGTATACTGAAGCGTTCAAGTGGTTTGAAATGGCCGCAAAACAAGGCTTGGCAGTTGCGCAGACCCATTTGGTAAATTGCTATGTATATGGTATTGGTGTAAGTACTGATTATATAATCGCTAAGCAATGGTGTGCAAAGGCTGTAAAGCAGGATTATGATGTGGCACAGTATTTTATGGCAAAGTTTTTTGTAAGAGATGCAAAAGAGAGATATATTTGGTGTAGAAAAGCAGCAGATCAGGGCTATGCGAAAGCGCAAAATATGGTTGGCCGTTATTTTGAAGAAGGTTGGGGCAACATTTCTAAAAATGAAGCCAAAGCAGTTGAGTGGTTTCGAAAAGCAGCAGAGCAGGGATATGATGTAGCGCAGAATAATTTGGGGATTCATTTAGAACAAGGAATAGGCTGTGTTGTTAACCAGAAAGAAGCTTATGAATGGTATAAAAAAGCAGCAGAGCAAGGACATGCTGGAGCACAGGATAATTTAGCTGATTGCTTATTCTTTGCTAAAGGGTGTAGTGAAAATGTACAAGAAGCTTTAGTATGGGCGAAAAAAGCGGCAATGCAAGGAAATGCACATGCACAAAATAATTTAGCATATTGCTTATTAAATGCTATAGGCTGTATTGCCAATAAGGAAGAAGCAGTAGAATGGTACAGAAAAGCAGCGGAACAAGGATATGCTGATGCACAAAATGATTTAGCTGGTTGTTTGGCTAATGGTAATGGTTGCCAAGTTAACCAGAAAGAAGCATTTGAGTGGTATAAAAAGGCAGCAGAACAAGGTTTAGCAGAAGCAGAAGCGCATTTGGTAGATTGTTATGTGCATGGTATTGGTGTAAGTGTTGATTATGTGGTTGCCAAGCAATGGTGTGCAAAGGCTATAGAGCAAGAAGAGCCTACTGCGCAGTATTTCATGGGTAAATATTTTACTAAGGATGTCAATGAAAGGTTTGCTTGGTATAGAAAGGCAGCGGAACAAGGACATGCTGAAGCACAAAATAAGGTAGGGCGCTACTATGAAGAAGGTTGGGGAAATGTTACTAAAAATGAAGCAGAGGCCGTTGTTTGGTATAGAAAAGCAGCTGATCAAGGAGAAGTGTTAGGTCAATATAATTTGGCTAAATGCTTGATATATGGTTGGGGTTGCGAAGTTAATGAAGCAGAAGCTTATGAATGGTATAGAAAAGCAGCGGAACAAGGACATGCTGAAGCACAAAATATGGTAGGACGCTATTATTCAGAAGGTTGGGGAAATGTTACTAAAAATGAAACTAAGGCGGTTGTATGGTACAGAAAAGCAGCTGATCAAGGTAATAAGTATGCGCAGAATAATTTGGGAATTTGCTTATACAATGGTCGAGGGTGTACGGCAAACAAAGCAGAAGCTTATGAATGGTATAGAAAAGCAGCGGAACAAGGTTATGCTTATGCGCAGAAAAATTTGGGTAATTGCTTGTATAATGGTCAAGGCTGTGATGTGAATCGAAAAGAAGCGGTAGAGTGGTATAGAAAAGCAGCGGAACAAGGCAATAAGGATGCTGAAGCAGCTTTAAATCGCATAGAGGCTTTAGAAAAATACAATTTAACAAAAGCTAAAGCTGAGAAGGGAAATGCTATTGCACAAAATGAACTTGGAGAGTGTTTTCGCTTTGGTCGTGGTTGCAACGTTAATAAAGCAGAAGCTTATAAATGGTATAAAAAGGCAGCCAATCAAGGATATGCTGATGCAGAATATAATCTAGCCTATTGTTTCGAAAATGGTTATGGTTGCGATAAAAGTGAGAAAAAAGCTTTGAAGTGGTATAAAAAGGCAGAGGAGCATGGGTGTCAAAAGGCTACCGGTGCAATAAATGTGTTGAAAAGAAAGACGGAACCAGTAAGTGCGGAAGAATATTTTAGAGCACATCCTGTTGCTAGGGAAAATAACGATGGGTGCTTCCTTCAAGGTTGTTTTATTTTTATTTTGCAATTTATAGTATTCTTTATTATTATTGGATTTCTTTTTAAATAGGAGCATACAATGGACTTTACACTCTACAATCAAAAGAAAACAAACTTACAAAATCATATCTCCGAAACATTAGGCTTGTTGCAATCCCTCAAGCTTAAAAACGCCTACAAACGCTTGCAGGAAGACTCAGTGCGCCTGGCAGATGAACGCTTTAACCTCGTAGTAATTGGTGAATTTTCGCGCGGAAAATCCACCTTCGTAAATGCGCTGCTTGGCAAAAACATCCTGCCTTCAAGCAAAGAGGCCACAACGAACATTATCAGCAAAATCGTCTACGGCGACCAGCCGAAGTACACGCTGCTTTATAAGGACGGACGCAAGCAGGAAATCTCTAAGGAAGAGTTTGACCTCATCAAGGCGCAGACGGAGGATAAGCCTGATAAATTTGCCCTGCTGCATAATCTTGTCAGCAAACTGAAGCATGAGGAAACTCATGTGGATTTTGGCAATATTGACCACGCAGAAATTACCTATCCGCTGTCTTTCTGCGAAAATCAGGTAGATGTTGTCGATACTCCGGGCACTAATGATTTGAATGTTGGTCGTATCGAAATTACGTATAGATACCTGCGCCAGGCAGAGGCGGCAATCCTTGTACTGACAGCAACACAACCTTTAACACGCACCGAGAAGGAGTTCCTTGTGGATCAGGTTGTCGGCAACAATATCAAGGATATCTTCATAGTTATCAACTACAAGGATGAAGTAATTGGCGCTGAAGACCGTGTAGTGAAGCATGTTCTTGATAACCTGACTGATGTGCAGGATTTTTCGCAGCGTATTTTTATCGTAAGCAGCAAGCAGGCTTTACTGTACCGTCGCAAGGAATCTGGTGAAGTATTAAAGACTAAAGCATTGTTGAACTGCCCTGCAACGCTGGAGAAAACTGGCATTTTAGAGCTGGAGGCGGCATTAGGCAAATTCCTTAGTGAGGAAAAGGGTAATGCTAAGCTTGCAAAATATGCAGAACGCTGTTCCCTGGCACTGCGGGAAGCGGAGCGTGGCATAGCAGTACAGAAGGATGGCTTGTCACATTCGTTGGATGATTTAAAGGACAAGCTTTTCCATGAGCGTCCGAAATATAATAAAACCAAGCGTATGGCTGAGCAGATTACGCATGGCTTACAGACACAGCTTTTAAGCAGACAAATGGAAATTGAACAGCTTGCTGATTTAACAGCAAATAAAATTAAGCAGGCAGCAATTAATGCTATTGATGGCTATGATGGAAATATTGCAGAACTTTCCGGTTCTGAGATTAAATACGTAGTCGAAAAAGCTGTAACACCTGTGCAGAAGCAGTTTATTAAGGACGTCAATGCATTGCAAAATAAGCTGGTTAGCGAAGAGGTTGCCAGTGCAGCCGAAAAGCTCCAAAAAATCTGGCAGGATATGGAATTCGATGCGGCGGCTTTGCCAATCACCAATCGCTTTGCTGCGGTAAGTGAAATTCATAATGCTCCCGGACGTTCACAAAATAATGTTGAAAACAGCGTTGGTTTGTCTGTAGGTGCATATCTTTTAGGCGGCTTTTTCTTTGGTCCTGCAGTTGGCGCAGTTGCGGCAATAGCAAGCTGGTTTCTTAGTGGCGGTGGCAATCCGTTTGAGGACAAAACTCGTAAAATCAAGGAACAGGTTCGCAGTCAGTTTAACAGCAATCTGCGTAATTTTAGCAGCAATATTGCGGAGCAGTATAATAAAAGCGTAGAGCGGATTTGCTCTGATATGCAAACAGAGGTTGATGAACGCGTAGGCGAGATGAATGATCAGCTGCAAGCGTTGATAAAACAGAAGGAAGACAAGCAGCAGAATGTCGATGACTTGCTTGCTACTTTAACAGAGCAGCAAAAGACCATAGACAGACTGCAAATGAATTTAAACGAGGTGCTTAGATAATGAGTGCAAAGGATGCTAAGCTGAAGCTGAAAAAAATTCTGCAAGGCCTGTTACAAGAAGAGTTTGTGCAGGATAATCAGAACGCCAGCACTAAATTACAAGAGCTGGTGCAGGATATTAAAAATGATTTTTATGTTGTTGTAGTCTTAGGTGAATTTAAACGTGGCAAGTCAACATTTATCAATGCACTGATAGGTAACGACCTGCTGCCGACAGATGTTTTGCCGGAAACAGCAACTATTAATGCATTGATTTATAATGAAATCCCAGAGCTGCAAGTTATTATGCATGATGGTACTATAGAAAAAGGCGTGCCTGAGAGAAACTTTCTGGAGCGCTTTTCGGCCAAGAATCAGGATGCAGAGTGCAGCAAAATAAAGTACCTTAAAATTGGTTATCCGTTTAAGCTGCTTAACAATAATGTTGTTATTGTAGATACACCGGGCGTATCCGACCTGAACGAGCAACGCTGTGATGTAACCTATAATTTCATTCCGAAGGCGAACGCTGTACTGTTCCTGTTGGATGCCAATTCACCGTTGAAAAAATCTGAGAAGGATTTTATTGAAGAAAAGCTGCTGGCTCAAGGCATTGATAATATTATTTTCCTTGTCAACAAATACGATAATGTTGATGAAGAAGAGGATGAGGATTTTTGGGAAAATCTGCAGATGCATATGATGAAAGCATTTGCTGAAGATGAGCATAAGCTCAAAGCCTTGGAAATGTATCCTCTGTCTGCCAAAATGGCACTGCGAGGAGTCCAGGAAGGCAATGATGCTTTTGTTAATGCTTCCGGAATCAATGAAGTAAAGGAAGCATTGCAGAAGAATATCAGTGAAGGCCGTGTGGAAGAGGAGAAGCTGGCACGCTATAAAGCCAGAATGCAGACTGTGCTTTTGAGTCTTAACAGTGAGATAGAAAATAAGCGTGCGCTGAAGGCTGCGGATGTAGACAAGCTGCGTGAAGCGCAGAATGGTTTAAAGGATATGCTTGCTGAACAAGCTGAAAACAAAAAGAGCATAGCAGAATTCGTTGCTGAGGAGCAGAAAAACATCGTCGCAATGACAGATAAATCCTTGCGCTACTTCTATAAAAAGCTGGAAGACAGAATAGTGGAAGACGTTCAATTCTACAAGGGACTTGATTTCAAGGATTATGTAGAGCAACGCATTTCTAGAGCTATTCAGAGAGAATTGGAAAATTGGCTGATGAGCTATGCTCCTAATATTGACGTTTTATTGCGGACAGTCGAAAAGGAAGTTGCGCGAGGTATCTCCTATCGCTTTAACCAAAAGGTTGCTTTGAATGCTAATATCAGCGGTGGTGTGCGTGAATCCGGTTATAGTGTAAATGTTACTGCACTGGATGTATCTAATGCTACAGTGCAGGCGGGTGCTATTGCTGCCGGTGGTGCAGGCCTGCTAATGTTAATAGGCGGTCCGGTGCTGATGCCATTTATCAGTATGGCTGCCTTTCCGCTTTTGCAACGTAAATTTTTGGAAGATAAGCTGGCTACGGCAAAGGAACAGGCTATTCCGGCAATACAAGAGCAGATGGCTGACTGCATTATGAAAATGCAACAGTCACTACATCAATATATTACGGAAAAATGTACAATTATCGTTAAAAATTCGGAGTACGCTTATGATACTGTGTTAGATAATTTGCAGGAAGGTATTGACGAAGAGATTCAAAACAAGAAGAATCTTAGCAACGATTTAGGTACAGATATAGCTAAGCTTAATGCAGAAATTGATATAATTCACAATACATTGCAGAATATGCAGGAGGTGTAGTAAATGAGTATTTTTGATACTTTCGACCATAATATGTATGGTGACGACACTGGTTTTGGGCAGCACGATGATGGTAGCGTGGGACAGCATCATGTGGATGGATATATTAATGATGGCGTAGGCCATTATGATGCACATCTTGCGCCGCTAGATGATAACATGGCATATTATCATGATTCTGGTGATTATTATGCAGATCATGGCAATGCACACTGCATTTTATGCAAGGTTGACCCGCTGGTACATGCACACAGCTATCACGCACATCCATTGATTTTCGGCGAAGATGGCAGACCATTAGTGCATGTAGATGGCTATATGAAGCAGGATGGAACTTATGTACAGGAGCATTACCGCACTCTGCCGGATGGTGATCTCAGCAATAACTTATCGACAAAATACTAATGTGAGAAGACTGTTTAGCTAGTGGTAGCTGTACAAAGCTTAATTTTGTAAGCCGACATGGTAAAGGAGGCCACAATGGGTGATTTAACCAAAAAGGTGTTAAAACATACTACTATGGTGGCTACAGCCATAGGGAAGGCAACTGTTAAAGGCACTGTTTGGACTGCGGAACAGGCTTGGAATCATAAGGAGAAAATAGCTGGTGGAGTGGTAGGCGGTGCCAAGGGCTTGTATCATTTTGGGCAAAATGTTTATGGACTTACTATCAACAAGAAGGATTTTGCCAAGCTACTTGCTACTCTGCGAGCACAAAGCCAAGAATACGTGCGTCTTACAGATGAAATCGGGAAAAGATTTTCCAAGCGAGAAATAATGCTTGATTCTTTGGGTATAGGTACAAGCTTTCTTCATAGCTATGCTTTTACTGGTAAGATACCAGATGAGGTGTTGCGAGCATACGAGCTTGCTTATCCGCTAAAATCTCAGAGCGAAGGTTTGGAGGATATTATAGAAAACTATGATGATGCTGAACTGACAGGTATAGTAAACGGCATAAAGGGCAAGCTGTTCGAGCTTCGCTATGTAGATTATCTGAATGATGGACATATTCCAGATGGCTATCAGGCTATACTTGCAGAAAGTGCTACTAATCCGGGCTGGGATATAGCTGTACTTGGTGCCGACGATAGTGTTGCTGAGGAGATACAGCTAAAAGCAACTGATTCTGTCAGCTATGTAAAAGCGGCTTTGGAAAGATATCCGGAAATCAATGTTGCAACTACTGAGGAAGTCTATAACAGCTTAGCTATGCAGGGGATTACGGATAATTTAGTAAACAGTGGTATTTCCAATGAGGAGCTGGAGCAGGTAGTCTATGAGGCGCTGGAAAGCAATTCCTTGGATATGGATTGGAGCCTTCCGGTAATACCCATGCTGATTATTGGTTATTCTGTTTATAAAAAAGACAATCTTACGTCCTTTCAAAAAGGCTCGGAATTCGCCGACAGGTATGTGCAGTCATATATTGCGTATATAGCAGGCGGTGCTGCAGCGGTAGTTACTAATACTTGGCTGATAGGGCTGCTTGCTTCGATAGGGACGAAGGTGTTCTGCAAGTATGGACAGAGTAATGCCTTGAAAGTGAAGAGCTTGAAAGATACTATTGAGACTAACAAAAAAATTTTACAACGTATGAAGAAAAAGCTGCAAAGTTGCTAGAATTTTTCTCATAAGAAAAAATCCCTGGCCTTATCTTACGTAAAGCTAGGGATTTGTATTATAAAGCATTATAGAGCGCTACCTTTCAGTCGCAAAACTTTTTAGCGGTTTTTCTCCTTTCTGCGCACAAAAAAACCGCATAACAAGATGCTGTTTAGGTTTGGTTTACATTTAAACAATAAAAAACGCTGATGCATAAGCATCAGCGTTAACTTCTGGTAGCGCTAAAGGGAATCGAACCCTTGATTTCGCCTTGAGAGGGCGACGTCTTAGCCGCTTGACCATAGCGCCATTTGGCTCCGGGACTAGGACTCGAACCCAGACCGAATGATCCAGAGTCACTTGTGCTACCATTACACCATCCCGGAGTAGCAATTCTTTTTGAGCACGCTCATCAGAACAATAACAATTGTAGCAGATAGATAGCAGTTGGTCAAGTACTTTTTTTGAAAAAAGAAGAATTTTTTTAGAAAAAGTTTTGGAGGACTAGCAACGTTTGTTTGAAGTATAGATTGACGCATATGCTTTAGTATGATAAAATCAAGATAATATAACGATTAAATAACAGTGAATAAATATTCGTGACAGGGAGTGATAGCATGAAGCTTTTACATTTGTCGGATCTGCATTTAGGAAAAAAACTCGATGAATTTTCTCTTTATGAGGATCAAAAATATATTTTACAACGTATTGTACAGATGATTTGCGCCAAGCAGCCTGATTGCGTACTGCTTGCCGGAGATATTTATGATAAACCGGTGCCGCCGGCAGAAGCTGTCGTTTTGTTTGATAATTTTCTGAATCAGCTGGCGGAGCTCAAGGTGCCTGTGTGCATCATCAGCGGCAACCATGATTCGGCGGAGCGCTTGGCATTCGGTGCGCAGCTGATGAGCGGCAGCGGCATTCATTTTGCGGGCAGCTACAACGGTGAGGAGCAGAAGCTCGTGTTGGAGGATGAATTCGGCAGGGTGAATATTTTCCTGCTGCCTTTTTTGAAGCCTGCTGTTGTGAAGCATTGGGCACCGGAGGAGGCTGCAGCTGAGATTACAAGCTATCATGATGCGGTGAAATATGCTGTGTCGCAGCTACCGCTGGTACAGGAGGAGCGTAATGTGCTTGTTGCGCATCAGTTTGTCACCGGCGCTGTTACCGCAGGCAGCGAGGCTGTTAATGTGGGCGGACTGGATAATATCGGTGCGGAGGTTTTTGCTGCTTTTGATTATGTGGCTTTGGGGCATATCCATAATCCGCAGAATGTCGGCGGTAATGAGTGTATCCGCTATTGCGGTACACCGCTGAAGTATTCCTTCAGCGAGTTGCAGCAGCAAAAGTCTGTAACAATGGTTGAGCTTGCCGAAAAAGGCAATATGAAGGTTACGCAGCTGCTGCTGACGCCGTTGCGTGAGGTGCGGTATTTAAAGGATACCTTTGAGAATTTAATGACAAAACCGAACTACGCTATGTTCCCTATGGATGAAAATGGCTTCCTGCAGGATTTTTATTATCTGACGCTGACGGATGAAAACGATGTTCCTAATGCTATGCAGCGCCTGCAGACTGTATATAGGAATTTGCTGCAGCTTGATTATGACAATAAGCGCACGCAGGCGAATGCGGAGCTGAAGGTAACGGAAGATTTGGTAGAAAAAACACCGTTAGAGCTTATTGATGATTTTTATCGTCTGCAGAACAATCAGAAGCTGAGCGAGGAGCAGAAGCAGTATCTTACTAATCTGCTGTCGGAAATGGGAGGTGACGTATTATGAGACCGCTGAAGCTGATTATGAGTGCGTTTGGTCCGTATGCGGGGCAAACCGTGATAGATTTTTCCCAGCTCGGAGAGCAGGGACTGTATCTGATTACCGGTGATACCGGTGCCGGCAAAACCGTAATTTTTGATGCCGTTTCCTATGCCTTGTACGGGCAGACGAGTGGCGGTGTGCGTGATGCCAACATGCTGCGCAGCCAATATGCGGATGCTGATACGCCGACCTTTGTGGAGCTGGAGTTTTCCTTCCGCGGCAAGTGCTACAGGGTAAAACGCAACCCGGAGTACCGTCGTCCGGCGAAGCGTGGCACCGGTATGACGAAGGAGAAGGCCGGTGCCGAGCTGTACTATCCCGATGACCGCGTTCCGGTAACCAGAATGTCGGAGGTAGATAAAAGCATAGTGGAGCTGTTGGGGCTTAATCACAAGCAGTTTACGCAGATTACGATGATTGCTCAGGGACAGTTCCGCAAATTTTTGGATACCAATACGGATGAGCGCAGTAAAATCTTCCGTGATTTATTTCATACATATTTCTTCCAGCAACTGCAGGATAAGCTGAAGCAGGATGCTGCGGCTAAGCGTAACGAATTTGCCGAGCAGCAGCGCCGAAGCGAGCAGGCGCTGAACGGCATCAGCTGCATTTATCCCACATATACGGAGCAGCTGCAGAGCTTTGCTTTGCGTCATTACGAGGGCTGTGTTGAAGAAGTACTGACTTTGGTTGATACGATTACTGCTCTGGACGAAAAGGAACAGCAGCAGGTGGCGGCAGCGGCGGCTATCGTGACGAAAAATCTGACTGCGCTGCAGGACAGCCTGGGCGCTATTGCTAAAAAGCAGCAGCTTGGAAAATATATGCAGACAACAGAAGCAAAAATGGTAAGTATGCAAAAGCAACTGGAGCAGGAAGCAGCTGCAGCAGTGCAAAGACAGGAGGCTCTGCAAAAGCTTGAGGCAGAGGTCAACGAAGCGCAAAAGGGCGAGGTGGAGCTGGCACAGCTGCAAACAGAAAGGCAGCAGCTGGCTGCACGTCAAAGGGAGCTGCTGCAACTGCAGGATATGCAGCAGCGTTACCAAAGGCAGGAGGTTGTTCTGCTGCAGAAGCGTCAGGAGTATAAGCAGGCCTGTGATAATTTCAATCATCTTAATGAGCTGAGCGATACTTGCTTTGACAGATTTTTGAGCGCGCAGGCGGGCCTTCTGGCGCACGATAAGCTGAAACCAGGCAAGCCCTGCCCGGTTTGCGGTTCCTGCGAGCATCCGCAGCCTGTGCAGCTGGCGCAGGATGCACCTACCGAAAATGATGTTGAGCAGGCACGCGCTAAAGCTGAGGCTGCTCAGAAAATAAGGGATGGCCTTATAGGTGAAGGCAAGGCTTTAAAGGAGCATCTGGAGCTGGATAAAACCTTGCTGCTAGGCAAGGGAGTAGAGCTGCTTGGCTGTGACGATTTGAAGCTGATTGCCGAAAGATCGCAGGCAGAGCTGAAGGATGTTAACAATAAGATTACGGCTCTGCGCCTGAAGATGGGCTTTTTGCAGGAAAAGGTGGAGCAATACCGTAAGCTGGCGAAAACTTTGGAGCAGCAGAAGGCTGTCGACAAGCAGGCGGAGGCTGCGGCGCAGAGCATAAGGCAGCAGCTGGCAGGTGCCGAAGGACAGCTGCAGGAGCTGAAAAAGCAGCTTGCCGAGCAGAATGAGCTGCTGACGGATGTGGATGAACAGAAGCTGCAGCAGGAGCATGAAAAGCTGCTGGTGCAACAGCGTGAGCTGGAGCTGCAGGATAAGCGGCTGTATGCCGCCATTAAGAATAACCAGCGGATTAAGCAGGAGGTCAGCGGCTACGAAGCGCGCAGGGCAGCCTGCGAAGCGGAGTACAGCTTGATCAACAGCCTTTCCGCAACGCTGAACGGAACCCTGACCGGCAAAAAACGTGTTAATCTGGAAACCTATGTGCAGATGCACTACTTCGATAAAATTCTGCAGCGCGCCAATGTAAGGCTGCTGCACATGAGCCGCGGCCAGTACGAGCTGTGCCGTGACAAAATGCAGGATGCGGACAGCAAGACGGGCAACAGCAAAACAGGCCTTGATTTGGAGGTTAAGGATTATTACAGCGGTAATCTTCGCAGCGTCAAAACCTTAAGCGGCGGCGAATCCTTCATGGCATCGTTGGCGTTGGCGCTGGGGCTGGCGGATGAGGTGCAGTCCTGTGCAGGCGGTATTCAGTTGGATACGATGTTTGTCGACGAAGGATTCGGCTCACTGGATGACAGCAGTCTGCAGCAGGCTATTGCTACACTTCAGGGACTCAGTGAAGGCCATCGCCTTGTAGGTATAATTTCGCATGTACACGATTTGCAGGAAATGATTGACAAAAAAATTCTCGTCAGGAAAAAACGCGGCCAACAGGGGACAGGCAGCGAAGTCGCACTGGTGGTGGATTAAGGTAAAAATATCACTGCGGAAGCAGAAAATTACTTTACCATATATTGTCAGTGTGATAAAATAATCTTTATACTTAAAAGGCAAATCGATTGCTGACATGTTCGTAGCAGCAGTTAAAAAACAAAATGTATGGAGGGCTTGACGATGAAATTATTGGAAGAAAAAATTGTTAATGACGGTGTTATCAAAAGCGGTAATGTCCTGAAGGTTGACAGCTTTTTAAATCATCAGATTGATGTGCCGTTTGTTGCGGAGCTTGGTAAAGAATTAAAGCGCTTGTTTGCAGACAGGAATATTACTAAAATCCTGACTATTGAAGCCTCCGGCATTGGTATTGCCTGCGTTGCGGCAATGTATTTTGGCGTTCCGGTAGTGTTTGCTAAGAAATCTAGCGGCAGCAATATGGATAAGGATGTTTACTTCACTCAAATTTATTCCTATACCCATAGCAAAACAAACGACGTTGTTGTTTCTAAAAGATTCCTGTCTAAAAACGACCACGTGCTGATTATTGATGACTTCCTGGCTAACGGTTGTGCTCTGGAAGGTCTTATTGACATTGTGCGTCAGTCCGGCGGCACTGTTGAGGGCGTTGGCGTTGCTGTAGAAAAAGGCTTCCAGGGTGGCGGCGACAAGCTGCGCAAAGCCGGCTACAACCTGCATTCCTTAGCTATTATTGATAAGATGGATGCCAAAACCAACACAGTAGTGTTCAGACATGAGGAAGAGTAATGAGCGAAAAACAATATACTGATCCGATATACGACTTAGACGGAAAAATTTCTGTAAGCAAGGCGATTCCCTTCGGCCTGCAGCATATTCTGGCGATGTTCGTAGCGAATATCGCTCCGATTCTGATTGTAGCCGGTGTGGTAAAAATGCCGGTAGAGCAGAGCGGTGCGCTGGTGCAGTCGGCAATGCTGGTAGCAGGCATCGGTACGCTGATACAGCTTTATCCTGTCTGGCGTGTCGGCAGCGGTTTGCCTATCGTTATGGGCATCAGCTTCACCTTTGTATCCATCGCCTGTGTTATCGGTGCTAAATACGGTTACGGCGGCGTTATGGGTGCGGTGCTGGTTGGCGGTTTGCTGGAAGGCTTTTTAGGTCTGGGAGCAAAATATTGGCGCCGTCTGATTCCACCGATTGTTGCTGCTACCGTTGTTACCTCCATCGGTTTCTCTCTGTTGGCGGTAGGTGCTAACTCCTTCGGCGGCGGCTTCGGTAACCCCAACTTCGGTGATGCTCCTTATATTATTGTAGGTACGATTACTTTGGTAAGCTGCATTGCCTACAATATTTTCGCCAAATCCTTCTATAAACAGCTTTCCGTGCTTTTTGGTTTGATTGTCGGCTATGTAGTTGCTTATTTTATGGGCATGGTAAACATGAGCAAGCTCGCTGAGGTTAAGCTGATTGCTATTCCTCAGCTGATGCCTTTTACCATGGAATTCCATCCCGATGCAATTTTTGCATTCTTTTTGATTTTCCTGGTTTCCGCTACCGAAACCATTGGTGATACCTCCGCAATGACTGCTATCGGTCTGCGCCGCGATGTTAAAGAAAAAGAAATTTCCGGTTCTATTGTCTGCGATGGTCTGGTAAGCAGCTTGTCTTCCGTTTTCGGCTGCCTGCCTATTACCTCTTTCAGCCAGAACGTAGGCCTGATTGCTATGACAAAGGTTGTTAACCGTTTTGCTATCATGACAGGCGCTGTTATTATGATTATGGCAGGTCTGTTCCCAGCGCTGGGCGTGCTGCTGGCATCTCTGCCGGAGGCTGTTTTGGGCGGTTGCACCTTGATGATGTTCGGTTCTATCGTAGTCAGCGGCGTGCAGATGATTGCCAACTGCGGCTACAACACCCGTAATGTAACGATTGCTTCTTTGGCACTCAGCATCGGTATCGGCTTTACTCAGACACCGGCAATTTTTAAGATTTTCCCTGATTTGATTAAGAATGTTTTTGCAGAAAACTGTGTAGCTGTAGTTTTTATCGTGGCTATGGTATTAAATATCATTCTGCCTAAAGAGGAAGAAGAATAACGATACGTGTTTTAAAATAAAGAGGGGTTACAAATGAAGATTATTGATGCCCATATGCATTATTACAATGTTGATGGTTTTGTGCAGGTTGCAGCCAATGCAGGCTATGAAAATACAGCGGCCTGCTGGCAGAAAATATGCGAAGAAAACAATATCGCTTTTTCCGTAGCTATGGGCAACACTAATTATACGTCTTCGAAATACGGCGGTGTCACACCGCGCATGATTGACCTTGCAGCGCCTTTTGACGAGGCGCATTACAATCAGCCGCAGAACATGGGTTACTGCATGGGTGTAAACAGCGAGGCTATAACCGAAGCAAATGCGGAAAAAACAGCGCAGGAATTTGAACGCTTTATTAAGGACCCGCATTGTTTGGGCATCAAGCTCTATCCCGGTTATAATGCTGTCTATGTCAACGATAAAAGGCATTGGCCGCTGTTTGAGCTGGCGCGTGCCTATAATATGCCAGTTGCAATTCACACAGGCGATACAGCCTGGCCCAGCGGTCTTTTGAAATATTCGCATCCGCTTACTGTTGATGAAGCGGCAGTGGCGTTTCCTGATGTAACCTTTGTTATAGCGCACTGTGGTTGCCCCTGGTTTGCTGATGCGGCAGAGGTGGCCTGCAAGAACGCCAACGTATGCATTGACCTTTCAGGTCTGGTGGAGGGCAATCCCAAACCGCTGATGCTGCTCGAAAGACAGCGTGGCTTTTTGCGCCAGCTGCATACTTGGCTGAATTATCTTGGTAATTATGAAAAAATCATGTATGGCAGCGACTGGCCGCTTGTAAATATTCCCCTGTATATCTGGATGATTAGCCACGTTGTTCCCGAATGCTATCACGAGGATGTATTTTATAACAATGCAGTAAGGATTTACAGTAAAATCGGCAAGCTGCTGGAAAAGTGCGGAGGTTGAGATGGGACAGCCTGATATCAAAGAAATAGAGACAGGGCTTAAGGATTGGGACTTTGTGCGCAATCTGCCTGCAGCAATCGGTGATTATACCCTTGTGCCGGGCTCCGGTATCAACGGGCAGATTTTGAATATTGCAGCCTATGTGCATGAAGCATCGCACTGCCGTCTTGATTTGACTTATACAAAAGAAACATTTGACTATGTGCCGGTAAAAACCGTTGGCCTGCATACGTTCCGCGACGTGCGTTTCTTTTGTCGTGACCGCGAGCATTTTGCTGACATGATGCGCAAGAGTTTGCCGGATATTCTGGCCAGCATGGATAAGAAAACCGTGCATACGCTGCCGTATGAAGCGAAAGCGCTGCATTTTGAGCAGTGGGACTATTGGCGTACGCTGCCTGCTCAGGTAGGCGATTATGAGCTGTATATTACGCCCGATAATCCCTTGCCTTATATCAATGGTTCCTTTATCTTTTTGGATTATACTGATTTTAAGCATGGCAATCAGATATACTTTTCCTATAATATTTTCCGTGATGAGCTGTTTGCGGAAATGCGCAAGAATCATCTGCCCTTGACCACAGACGCTTTTGACGTGCTTGGCAACGTGCCGGCGGAGGATAAGCTGCAGGCTTTGCAGGTGCATATAGAGGAAAAACTGATGGCTGCATTGGAAGATAAAAAAAGTATAAAAAGATGTTGACAAAATAGGTTTAAGCCTGTATAATGTAATTCGTAGTTGATTGGCCCGGTGGTTCAGTTGGTTAGAATGCCGCCCTGTCACGGCGGAGGTCGTGGGTTCGAGTCCCATCCGGGTCGCCATTACGCCTCGGTAGCTCAGTTGGTAGAGCAAAGGACTGAAAATCCTTGTGTCCACAGTTCGATTCTGTGCTGAGGCACCAATCCAAAAACAGCACCTGCTATTGCGGGTGTTTTTTTATTATATGTATATCTATATCTGCTTAAACACATTTTTTAGCCAGCAAGGAGTGTTATCATGTTTGAAAAATTTTTCCATGAAGTAACCGGTCCCTACATCTGGGGTCTGATTCTGCTTTTATCCCTGCGTGCCATCTTCTCTTCCGTGCGCAAAAAGGATTATCCGCACGCTGCTGCTTTTATCGTCGTAGCCATTGCTGCCGCATTTATGACAGCAAGCGCACTTGACATGCTTCCGCCTGCTATAGCAGAAATATTTGCATAAGAAAAAGGCCGCTGCGCAGCGACCTTTTTACAAACTTAAACGCCGCTTTACGCGGCGTTTTTTGTGCTTATTTTCAGTTGATGCCGGTTACATCAAAGCCGGTATCCTCAACAGCAGCCTTCAAAACTGCATCATCCAGGCCTGTGCCCTCAATAACCGCATTATTGTTTTCCAAGGAAACAACAACACTTGTTACACCTGCTACAGCAGCAAGTGCTTCCTTAACGGCGCCAACACAATGTTGGCAATGCATACCTTCAATAGCAATAGTCTTAGTCATAATAAAATCTCCTTTGCAATTACAATTTTATAAAACGCAGTCTTAGTGCGTTAGTAACAACAGAAACACTGCTGCAGCTCATCGCCGCCGCTGCAATCAGCGGATTCAGCAGCCAGCCGAAGGCTGTATAAAATACACCTGCGGCAAACGGAATACCGACGGCATTATAAATAAAGGCCCAGAAAAGATTTTCCTTGATATTGGTCATCACTCTGCGGCTTAAGCAAATTGCTTTCGCCACATCCAACAAGTCGCTCTTAATCAAAACCATATCAGCAGCTTCAATCGCAATATCCGTACCGGCACCGATAGCAATACCTATATCGGCACGCGCCAACGCCGGCGCATCGTTGATGCCGTCGCCTACCATGGCGACAATATGGCCCTCCTGCTGCAGCTTGCGTATTACCGCTTCCTTATCCTGCGGAAGTACCTGAGCAACAGCCTCATCTACTCCCACCTGCGCACGAATGGCTTCCGCCGTCGCCTGGTTATCACCTGTTACCATCAGCACACGCAGGCCCATTGCCTGCAGCTTGCCGATAGCCTCCCTGCTCGTAGGCTTTACGGTATCGGCAACAGCAATACAGCCTAAAAGCTCGCCTGCACGGACAAAATATAACGGTGTTTTTCCCTGAGCCGCCAGCTTGTCATACCGTTCCATCAAACTGCTGACATCAACATTCAACGCCTCCAGCAGCTTGAGATTGCCTGCCGCACATTCAGCTCCCGAAAGCTCCGCTGTAACACCCTGACCAGGGATTTGCTTATAATTGCCGGCTTCCGGCAAAACAAGCTGCTTTGCTTCAGCAGCAGCAACAATAGCTTCACCCAACGGATGCTCCGACAGCTTTTCCAGTCCTGCGGCAAAGGCCAGCAATTCATTTTCCGTAATCTTTATAGGTAAAATATCCGTCACCACCGGCTTGCCCGCTGTAATCGTACCTGTTTTGTCTAAGATAACGGTATCAATCTTATGCGCTGTTTCCAACGCTGTTGCCGATTTAATCAGAATGCCGCTCTTGGCACCACGCCCCGTTCCTACCATAATCGCTGTCGGTGTTGCCAATCCCAAAGCACAGGGGCAGGAAATGACGAGCACCGAAATAGCTATCGTCAGTGCAAAATGCCAGCTTGCGCCCAGCGCCAGCCAGACAACCGCCGCAAGCACGGCAATGCCTATAACGGCAGGCACAAAATAGCCGCTCACCTTATCAGCTAGCTTGGCAATAGGCGCTTTAGAAGATGTTGCCTCATCCACCAGCGCAATAATCTTCGCTAAAGCAGTATCAGCGCCAATCGCAGTCGCTTCCATCTTAAAGTAACCGCTTCTGTTAATAGTGCCGCCGATAACCTTGTCACCGATTGTTTTATCTACCGGCAGGCTTTCACCCGTCAGCGCACTTTCGTCCAGGGCAGCGCTGCCCTCAATAATTTTGCCGTCCACGGGCACGGACGCACCACTTTTTACAATCAGCACATCGCCCGTAACTACCTCCTCTACAGGAATTTCTCCCTGCAACCCGTGGCGTTCGACAAGCGCCGTCTTCGGCGTAAGATTCATCAGCGCCTTAATCGCATCAGAGGTGTGGCTCTTTGCCCGCGCCTCCATAAACTTGCCGACAGTTACAAGTGCCAAAATTACGGCACTCGCTTCAAAATATAAAGCATCGGCAAAACCCGGCAGCAAATCAAGACGGTTATGTCCAAAGGCATACGCCATGCCAAATACAGAATACAAACCGTAAATAAACGACGCGCCGCTGCCTACGGCAATCAGCGAATCCATATTAGGCGCACCGCTTAAAAGATTACGCACACCGTGGATAAAATACTTGCGGTCGATAAAGAGTACCGGAATACACCACAGCATCTGCAGCAAAGCATTAATCAGCTCGTTTTCCTGCCCCAGAATAAAGCTTGGTAGCGGCCAGCCCCACATGCGCCCCATGTGCTGATAAAAGACAAGACCGGCAAAAATCAGCGAGCCGATAAGACGCTGGCGCATCTCCTCCATCTCCTGTGCCGCCGTATCCTGCTGAGGTACCGGTGCTGCAACATTTGCAGCATGCACTCTCGCGCCAAAACCCAGCTTTTCAATGCGGGCGATAATTGCTTTTTCATCCACAACACTTTCGTCAAAGGTAACGTGTGCATTATTTTTCAGCAGATTAACGCTCATCTGCTCTACACCCTGCATCCTGTTGACAACCTTTTCGATGCGCGAAGAGCAGGCACTGCAGCTCATGCCTGTTATATCAAGTAATTGTTTTTTCATCGTGGCTCCTTTCGCTTGCTATCTGTTTGACGTAAAAATTTTTATCTGCTATTATTATAGCAAACGTTACCTTTATTTCAAGAATGCACTATTTAGGTAGATAGTATGTAAAAAGATACTGTAAAGATATATAATTTTTGCTGCGCAAGGCAGGCATATAATTTTTTCATAGCATAATAATATCTTAGTCGCCTTGCTCTTTGCAGAAAGGAAACTCCAAATGAAAGACACTATTAACGTCAACTGTCCCGTTGCCGCCACGCTGCAGCTTATCGGCGGCAAATATAAAGCATTGCTCCTGTGGCATCTGTCCGGCAAAATTCTGCGCTTCAACGAGCTGCGCCGCCTCGTCCCCGAGGCCACACCCAAAATGCTCACCCAGCAATTACGCGAGCTGGAAGGTGACGGCTTGATTGCTCGCAAGGTGTACGCCGTCGTACCGCCTAAGGTTGAGTACAGCCTGACGCCGCGGGGCGAAAGCCTCTTTCCTATTCTGCAGGCCATGTACGCCTGGGGCAGCAAGCTTTTAGAGGGCGAAGGCATCTGCCCGGAATGCTCCATGAAGCCTGTGGAAGCAGAACATTGCTGCTGCCACGATAAAAACAAATAGAAACGAAAAACTTCGGTAGAACGATGACACTTAGCGTTCTACCGAAGTTTTTTATTTAGCTATTTTACTATTATATCCCAATATCCGTTATGACTACTGCCTACACGTTTAATAACTCCTTTTTTCTTCAGTTTTTGCAAGTAATATTTTACTCTGTCCACAGACCATTCCAGTTTTGAAGCAATTTCCTTTTGCGTTAATATGTTTTTTTGCAGCAAAGCATTTAAAATAACATTATCATCATCTGTCAAATCAGAAAAGTTACTTACGATAGTTTGGGTAGTTTGGGTAGTTTTTCTATACATATTCACCCTAAAATCACCATCAAAATCAAGTAATTGCGGTTTAGGCAAATCATATTCCGCACATTCCCTAAAAATTCTTGGTATACCAGTACCCCATTTTTCAATAATTTTCATATATGCAAAAGCACTTGCAATTGCCGGATTACGCAACTTGGAATAACCTTCCATTATTTTTCTTATCGAAACATTATTTAATAGCATTCCTGGAGATGTAATTTCCAATCTGTCATCATACAAAGCTACTTGTATATTCCCTGGTTCCAAATAACTACGATGTGCAACAGCATTAGCAATTAATTCGCGTATGCCATCGACTGGCAACTCATACATATCCTGACGATAAATCCCTTTGATATGCATTCCCATATTAATTTTTTCTAAAACATACTGATACGCAAACTCTACCTGCTGCTGAACAGGACCATCAAATTCTCGTCTATCAATAAAGTATGCACGTGTATTTCCTTTGAAAACTGCACATTGTATAACAGGCTGACGCAGCATTTGACCTGTTAACAGTGCATATGCATTAGTAGGAAGAATTTTACCATCCACATCCTTCAAAACTCCCCAAGTTATCAATACATTCTTGGTTATATCGCGAACCGCTAATTTTGCACTTTCATCTAAAGTATTCTTTATTGCTATAGCTTTCATGTCACGACATAATTTTTCTATTTCATTATCATGCACCTCTGTAAGGTATTTGCATATTTCACTGTCATAATAACGATTTTGCCCTTCTAATATAAGCTCTTTTAACATATATTCTTCTACATGTCTTGTAGTTCCGGCAACGCGCACATAAGTGCCTTTTACTATACCTTGAGACTTTATAATAATAAGGTCTCATAGGCGCTGGTTGAATTTCTACCACTATAACAGTTTTATCATCTAAAATCTGTAGAGTCACATTTGGATGTATTTTAGGCTCACAGCTATCCAGAATAGCATTTGTAATGACATCAATTTTCAAAAATATAGCATCAGATTCTATTCCAACTACCTTTAAACTTTTGTCATCAATACAAAAAAATAATATGTCCACCTCGTCCATTAGCAAAAGCAACTACTGTTTTCATGTACTTATCACTATTCGGCGGAATTTCTACTTTATATTCAACATTTACCGATTCTCCCAAAAACAAAGCTTTTTCCAACATACTATTTCATCCAAATGAAATACCTTAAAATCTACTATAGTATTTAGTGTTGCACACAAGTTCAGTATATCATTTTTTCTTAAGTTCTCAATAAACGAAAAACTTCGTTAGAACATCGTTATTCTTAGCGTTCTACCGAAGTTTTTTATTTGCTGTATATATCACTTTACTTATAGTCACAACGCTGGCACTGCGTCAGCATCAGCTCGTCAGTTTCCTTGCAAAACATCCCCGACCAACGGCAAATACTTTGTAATATAGGTATAGCCGAAGTTCCCTTTTCCGTAAGCTCATACTCCACATGCGGCGGGATTTCATTATAATCCTTGCGCGCCACCATATCGTCTGCAATCAGCTCTTTAAGCGCCGCCGCCAAAACAGCATCGGTAATATTAGCCAATTCCTTGCGCAGTTCACTATAACGCAATTTATTTTTTTACGCCAGCACGCATATAATACGCGATTTCCATTTGCCGCCAAAAACGCTCAAGCCATATTCCAACGGGCAGCGAATATCCGCCGCCAGCTTTTTTTGATACATAATCATCACTTGCCTATTACTATTCTACTATATCAGGGTTGTTTTTGCCTATATAATTAAAAAGCGCAGGGAATATTCCCCACGCTCAAATGCAATGAAAATTAAAGCTCTTTTTTGTTATCAGCACCCGGAGTAGTAACGATAACCTTTTCAGGAGTAATAATCAAGGCACCCTTAGCAGTTGCAGCTCCATGGAAAAGCTCCTCTGCAGCAGCCTTAAAGACATCGACCACTTCGCCTTCTGTTACATAAACAGCGCTGCCCTTAATCTGATAGCCTTCGAAGGTTTTGCCGTCATAAGCAGAAACAGCAACGCGGCCGTTATTTTCTGCAATGTTCTTTAATGTAGTATCCAGAAATACATCACCTACTACCAAATTACCTTCTGCAGTCACATCCTTAAAGCCAACAGGCACAACATTAGGCTCGTTGTCAGCGCAGGTTGCGACATCCCAAAGATTATTTTTCAAAACATTAATAACACTATCGTTTAACATTCAGCATTCCTCCTAAGCTTTTCTTGAATTGCCTTTATTATATTCTTACTGCTTTTCAAAAACAATATATTAAGGAATTTATAAGTTACTAATAAATTTCATAGTATAGAGAAATCCTGTGCTTGTATTGGGAAAACTGCGGCTAAACGATAACTATGCTTACATTTTAGCCGCAGTTTTTCTATTTTCACTTTAAAACAGCCGAAATATTTTATTCACACGCATGGTACAACTGCTTTCCAATGAAAGCAATTAGTACAAAAAGCACGCTGCAGCCTGCACTTTCGCGCAACCCACAGCGTGCTCTTATAATACTTAAAATCAGCCGATTTCTGCTTCCTTTTCAGTACCGCGAACGTTGATTGGATGGTTGTTTTCGTCAACCATTACAACCTTCGGCACATAGGTTTTAGCTTCTTCCTCGGTCATGAGGCTGTAAGCGATGATGATAACAGTATCACCAACCAGAACCTTACGTGCAGCAGCACCGTTCAGGCAGATAACACCGCTGCCACGCTCACCGGCGATAACATATGTTTCCAGACGGTTACCGTTGTTGTTGTCAACGATTTGTACACGCTCTCCCGGAAGAATACCGGACAGCTCCAGCAGCTCGCTGTCGATAGTAATGCTGCCCATATATTCCAGATTAGCCTGGGTTACGGTAGCGCGATGAATTTTGCCATGGTGCATAGTATAAAGCATATTATTTCTCCTCCAAAACTACATTATCAATCAGACGTGTGGTGCCGAATTTAACAGCTACAGCCAGCAGGTTGCTGCCTGCCATCGGAGCTGCTACAGGTTTCAATTCCGGCAGTGCATAAATTTCAACATAATCAATATCAGACATGGACTCTTCTTTAATGGAAGCGGTAACAGCCGCAGTAATCTTAGCAGCGTCACGCTCACCTGCTTCGTACTGCTCCTTAGCAGCCTTCAGGCTACGGCTCAGTACCAGAGCTGCTTTGCGCTCTGCTTCATTCAGATAGGTGTTGCGGGAGCTCTTTGCCAAACCGTCAGCTTCGCGGACAATCGGCATAATGCGCAGCTGGATATTGAAGAACAGGTCTTTTACCATGCGCTTCAGAACCTCAACCTGTTGTGCGTCCTTCTGGCCGAAGTAAGCACGGTCAGGTTGTGCCAGGTTGAACAGCTTGGTAACAACGGTAGTTACACCGCGGAAGTGAATCGGACGGGTACGGCCGCACAGAACCTTGGTAATATCACCGGTTACTTCTACCCATGTTGCATCTTCGCTCGGATACATTTCCTTCGGAGCCGGAGCGAAAACTACGTTAGCGCCCATGCTTTCTGCCAGCTTGCAGTCTGCTTCCAGAGTACGCGGATAAGCGTCCAGATCTTCGTTAGGACCGAATTGAGTCGGGTTTACGAAAACGCTGACTACAACAAAGTCATTTTCCATGTTAGCTGCTTTAATCAGGGATGCATGGCCTTCATGCAAAGCGCCCATAGTAGGCACCAGGCCGATGGTCAAACCCTGAGCTTTAGCTGCTGCAACCTCTTCGCGCAGCTCTGCAACTGTATGTACTAATTTCATTTTGAATTACCTCACTTTATTTATAAAAGTATTAATATAATTTTTCTAAAACAGCATCGTCAATCTTAAAGGTATGCTCAGGAGCAGGGAAGGTTCTTGCCTTAACATCGGCAATATATTCCTTTACTGCTTCTACGGTAGTATCATGCAGATTAGCATACTTCTTAACAAATTTCGGGCAGAAGCCGGTGGAAACTCCCAAAAGGTCATTGCATACGAGCACCTGACCGTCGCAGCCGTTGCCGGCACCTATACCGATGGTAGCCATGGTTTTCAGCTCGCTGGTTACCTTAGCAGCCAGTGCGGCCGGAACGCATTCCAGCACGCAGGCAAAAGCACCTGCAGCCTCCAAAGCCTTGGCATCATCAATCATTTTTTGTGCAGCGGCAATATCCTTTCCCTGTACCTTGAAGCCGCCCAGCTGATTTACAGATTGCGGAGTCAGACCGATATGAGCACATACCGGAATGCCGGCCTGTGTCAGACGCTCTACGAGAGGTACTACCTCAGAGCCGCCCTCCAGCTTAACTGCAGTGCAGCCTGTTTCCTTCAGGAAACGTGCCGCATTATACATTGCGTCAACAATGCTTGCCTGATAGCTCATAAACGGCATATCGCCAACTACTAAAGCAGTGCTGTTGCCACGCATAACAGCCTTGGTATGATGAATCATTTCATCCATCGTTACTGGGACTGTGGAATTATATCCTAAAATTACGTTACCCAGGGAATCACCTACAAGAATCATATCTACGCCTGCTTCGTTCACGTTGCGGGACATTGCTACGTCGTAAGCGGTTATCATCGTGATAGGTTCGCCATTTTGCTTCATTTCCTTAATCGTTGCGACTGTTACTTGTTTGTTAGCCATAATATCCTCCAAGCAAATTTCTCAGCTCATCAGCTGCATTTTCGTCAATAGTGCCATTAGCAAGGGCCAGCGAGGTTGTCGCCAGGCCCAGAGAGCAATAGGCAGGAATTACATCTGCCGGTAAGGCAGCAAGATGTTTCGCTACCGTGCTGACATCACCGCGGGCAATTGGTCCCGTCAGGACCGCTGCAGGATTTTGCGTAGCCTGCAAATTAGCCGCTGTGCCTTTGAACAAGGGAAGCAGTGCTTCCCAGGCAGCTTCATTGCTGCCGGTCCAGCGCGCCATCAGCTGCGCCGCCATAGCCTCCACCGCTACGGCGTAGTTAGAGCAGATACACGCTGCCGCATGGTAGGCCGCACGTTCTTCAGCAGGAACACTGAACGCTTTGCCGCCAAAAAGCTCAACGAGCTTTTTGCCTGCGTCCTGCGCTTCGCTGTCACCGTCCAACGCCATATACACACCTGCAAGCTTTGTATTGCCGCCGGCAAAGCTTTGCAGCGGATGCAGGCTGCCTACGTGTGCGCCCAGCTGAGCAAGCGGAGCCAAAGGCTCCAATCCCACACTGCCGCTCACATGCAGTACAACCTTAGCCGCCGGTGTCACGCTTTGCGCTAGCTCCTCCGCTACCGTACCAATTAACCGGTCCGGTACGGTAAGCAACAACACGTCCGCTGCCTGCCACAGCTTCGCGTTATCCGTCGCCGGTACACCAAACTGCTGTGACAGCTGTGCGCTGTGCTGCTCAGATGCAGCCGTAATGCCGACCAGCACGCCTGCTTCACGCAAGCTTGCAGCCAGACGGCTGCCAACGCGGCCACCGCCAATAATACCAACCTTCAAGATTGCCCTCCCTTCTGACCACAGGAGACGCTGTGCAAATTCAAGGCTATGGAATTGCCGATTAATGCCGAAGCATATAAAAAAGCGCATTCCGGTACGGAATGCGCATAGTTAGCCTGTTTGCGTCTTCGTCCCGGTCTTATAGATCCAAGCGAGTATTGACTTAAAAATTTTTCAGAAGTAAGCTTTACTGTTAACTGCTCCAGCTCATCCTAAATGCTACTGTGCATCAGTAAATTTTACCGCACTTATAATAGCATAGAAACGCGCAGTTTGCAAGCAAAATATGCTATAATGAAAGAAAAACGCAAGGAGGTCATCAGCATGCCCTATGTAAACATCAAAATCACCAAAGAAGGTAACGTTACACCTGAGCAGAAGCGTGCTCTCATCGAAGGCGCAACCAATCTTCTGCATGACGTTCTAGGCAAAAACAAATCTACCACCGTTGTCACCATCGACGAGGTTGATACAGATAACTGGGGCATCGGCGGCATACCGGTAACCGAAATCCGTAAAAACGCAGCAGCAAAAAAATAATTTTTTCCTTTTTATTAAGATGATTCTTCGTTAACAACAAAATAAGCAAAGATTGACAGTTATAACCACAAAATATGGCTGTCAATCTTTTTTTATGCCCAACCGGCATGGTTAACCATACTATTTTACTAGGTTGACATTAAAATCTTCACAGCGTATACTTAAGCTATAACAAAGTTAACTATATAGAATTTTAAGTTAACCAAAATAAATTACGAAGGTGAAAATTATGAGTAAAGGTCTTTTCATTACAGCAATCGGTACAGATATCGGTAAAACATACGTTACCAGCCTGCTTGTTAAACGCTTACGCGATGCAGGCGTCAACGCAGGCTATTACAAAGCAGCGCTGAGCGGCGCCGAAGAACAGCCTGACGGCACCTGGCTGCCGGGCGACGCAGTCTTTGTTGCTAAAACCGCCAACATCCCGGAAAAACCGGAAAACCTTGTTTCCTACATTTATAAGGAAGCAGTTTCTCCGCATCTGGCAGCACTGCGCGAGGGCAATCCCGTAGAAATGGAAAAGATTGAAGCTGATTATCAGGCTTCCCTTGCCAAATATGATTACGTTACCATGGAAGGCAGCGGCGGCATCATCTGCCCCATCCGTTGGGACGAAGAGCACATCCTGCTCGAGGACATCATCAAGAAGCTTGATTTGGGCGTATTGGTAATCTCCAACGCAGCGCTCGGTTCCATCAACAACTGCGTACTGACCATCTCTTACCTCAAGCAGAAAGACATTCCCGTCCGCGGCATCATCCTTAACAACTACGACGGCAGCAACTTCATGCAGGCCGACAACAAGCGTATGATGGAAGAAATTACAGCGGTCCCCGTACTTGCCTGCGTACCGCCGAATGCCAGCGAGCTGGATATTGATGTAGAAGTGCTTAAAGGATTATATAAATAAAAATCAACAGCCCCCTTTAGTCTCGCTAAAGCTCGACAGTTCCCCCGAGGGGGAACCAAGAAAGTCCTAATTACACGCTCTTGCCTGCCCCTACGGGGAAAGTGCCGAATAACGTGAGGCGGAAGGGGGAATAAACAATAATGACACAAAACTCAGGAGGAAGAAAAAATGAACGATAGAGTAGCAGATTTACAAAAAAGAGATTTAGCCCACATCTGGCATCCCTGTTCCCAAATGAAGGACTACGAAACCTTACGTCCTATCATCGTTGACCACGCTAAAGGCCCCTACCTCTACGCAGCCGACGGCACCGAATATCTTGATATCATCAGCAGCTGGTGGTGTAACCTTTTAGGTCACTGCAATCCCAAAATCAACGCCGCCATCAAAGAGCAGATTGAACAATTAGAGCACGTTATCTTCGTTAACTTCACCCACGAGCCTGCTATTAAGCTGTGCGAAGAGCTGGTTGATGTTCTCCCCAAAGGTTTGAACAAATTCAACTTCGCCGACAACGGCTCCTCTTCCGTAGAAATCGCACTGAAAATCGCTTTCCAATATCAGCTGCAGACCGGTCACCCGGAAAAACAGCGCTTCATGTGCCTCAGCGAAGGTTATCACGGTGAAACCATCGGCGCTCTTTCCGTAGGCAGCATGGACCTGTTCGCACAGATGTATAAACCCATGATGATGAACAACATCCATGTAAAGGCACCTGATTGCTACCGTTGCCCGTTTGCCAAAGACCGCGAGCATTGCCAATGCGAATGCTTCAAATTTGCTGAGGAAGAATTTGCCAAACACGCAAAAGAAACCGCTGCAATTATCGTTGAGCCTATCGTGCAAGGCTGCGCAGGCATGCGTATCTATCCGCCTCTCTACCTGCAAAAGCTGCGTAAGCTCTGTGATGAGTACGGCGTACTGCTGATTGCCGACGAAATTGCTACCGGCTTCGGCAGAACCGGCAAAATGTTCGCCTGCAACCATGCGGGAATTACTCCTGATATCATGACCATCAGTAAGGCACTCACCGGCGGTTATCTGCCGATGGCTATTGTCTGCACCACAGACAAAATTTACGATGCCTTCTATGACGATTACAACAAAGGCAAGCAGTTCATGCACAGCCACACCTATGCCGGTAACCCTATCGGCTGCGCTACCGCCCTTGCTGTACTCAAGATTATGAAGGAAGAAAAAATTCTCGAGCATGCTGCGGAAAAAGCAACATATTTCCACAATGCGCTCATGGATAACTTCGGCGCTCATAAAAACATCGGTGAAATCCGTCATATCGGCCTGATTAACGCTATGGAGCTTGTTACCGATAAGGATAAGAAAATCGGCTTCGACGGCGACCTGCGTATAGGCTACGAAATTTATAAAAAAGCACTTACCCACGGTCTGTTGCTGCGTCCTCTGGGTAACGTCATCTACTTCAACCCGCCGCTGAATATCGAAAATAAAGATCTGGATAAGGCTATAGCACTGGCTAAACAGTCTATGGATGAAGTTTTAAAGTAAGGAGCAAATAAATGAAAGATTTGAGTATGAAAGAGCTGACTACTATCGCTTTGTTAGGTGTCTTGATTCTGATTTCAGGTTCTTTTAAAATCCCTTCGCCAATTGCCGGTGGCGAATTCCAGTTATCTGCACCAATCGCCGTACTCATCTGCGCCTGCTTCGGCTTTAAACGCTACATTATCGCAGGTATCCTTGCCAGTATGCTGGGAATGATGCTCGGCATGCACAACATCATCAACGTACTTGTACAGATGGTATTCCGCGTTGTTGCCGGTGGCACCATGGCCCTGCTCGGAACTAATCTGCTTACTGTTGCTGTCAGCGGCCCGCTCGGAACCTTCGCTGCCCGCCTCGTACTGTGGCAGGTTACCAGTGTAAACTGGATGGTACTCACAGCCGCAGCCTTCCCCGGTATGATTTTTACCGCAGTTGCTGCCGGTGCATTCTATAAGCCCGCAAAACAGCTGCTTACCAAAGTTGCTTTGCTCAGAGGCTGATAAATAGTTTAGAGAAGCCCCCTTTAGTCTCGCTAACGCTTGACAGTTCCCCCAAGGGGAACTAAGAAAGTTCGACCGCAGATCTTGCCTGCCCCTTGCACTCTTCGAGTATACCACGACCAACATTTTTCATTACATGAAAAATGGGTCTTAGTATAGGGAAGGTGCCGAACATAGTGAGGCGAAAGGGGGCAAATTTTAACACTTAATTCATAAATACAAAGGAGATTTCCCTATGCCTTTATACAGCATCAAAATGCGCGCATCCAAAGGTGATTTACATGTCAGCGGCGCAGAACGCATTATCCCGCAAGCCGATATCAGCAGCGCTGTCAGCGCACTTACCGAGCGCGCTCTGCATCACAGCCTCGGCCGAGCAGACTTCATCAACGTCAAAATGGAAGAGGTCGCACCGGAAAAGCTGCAATATCTCGACGCTCTGCCTGTCAGCAAACGTCCTGCCGACACAGTAGAGGAAACCTATAAAATCATGAAGAAAATGCTCTGCGAGCTGGGATTGGAAGCCAAGGCAGATGCATTAATCGACCTTCTGCGTCACAACCATCCTATACGCGGTGCAGTTCTCTATGACGTCGCCACAAACTCCAGACTTGAACCCGACCACGAGCGAGGCATCCGCGTAACCTATATGGATGCCGAAGGAGCAGCGAGCAACTGTAGCGGTAAAAACCATTTCCGTGAAGCCATCGTATTGGCTACCAAAGTTGTTAACGCCCCCGGCATCATCGCCGAGCTGTGCCTTTCCGATGATCCCGATTACCTCGTCGGCTACCTAGCTTCCTTAAAGCATGGTTATGTACGCCTCATGCCGATGAAGGAAATGGGCAATCCGCACGGTGGCCGTGTATTTATCTTTGACAGCACCAAGGCTAAGGCCGAGGATGCTATCAATTACCTGGAAAAGCAGCGTGTACTTGTACGCGGACTCCCAGTTGAAAAGCCTGCTAATCCAAACCCGGAGCAGATTTTTGCTGACGAGCTGAAACAGCTTAAGGAGCAGAATCTTTACCGCTCCCTGCGCACCATGGACAGTGAGCAGAGTAAATACATTGAAATGCAGGGACGCAAGGTTTTAATGCTGGCCTCCAACAGCTATCTTGATTTGGCAGCAGATACCCGCGTTAAGCAAGCCGCTGCCGAAGCTGCGCTTCAATGGGGTGCAGGCAGCGGCGGCAGCCGTCTGACTACCGGCAATACCGCACTGCACGAAGCACTCGAAAGCAAGCTGGCACAGTTCAATGGTACGGAAGCAGCATTAGTATTCAACACCGGTTACATGGCCAACGTCGGCATTATTTCCGCCCTCTGCAACAGTGAAAGCGTTATCTTCAGCGACGAATACAATCACGCCAGCATCATCGACGGCGCACGTCTTTCCAAAGCGCGCATCGTTGTCTATAAGCACAATGATATGCAGGACCTGGAAGTGAAAATCCTTGCTACCCCCTGCAGCAGGGGATTGATTGTCAGCGACGCAGTTTTCAGTATGGACGGTGATATCGTCGACCTGCCTGCTCTCGTCGCACTCGGCCAAAAGTATCATCTGCTCACGATGATTGACGAAGCACATGCCACCGGCGTTATCGGCAAAACCGGTCACGGTACTGTTGAGCATTTCGGCAATACCGTTCGCCCTGACATTCTCATGGGTACGCTCAGCAAAGCACTCGGCGCCGAAGGCGGTTACGCCTGCGCCAGCAAGGTAATCATTGAATATCTCAAGAATAAAGCTCGCAGCTTTATCTTCGCCACCTCGCAGACTCCTGCAACGCTCGCTGCTGCATTGCGAGCAATCGAGGTACTGAAGGAAGAACCGCAACGTGCGCAAAATCTGCAGCACAACGTAGAGTTTTTCTTAAACGCTCTACATGCTGAAGGCGTAGAAGCTTACTCTCCCACCGCCATCATTCCTATTATCATCGGCGATGAGAAGTCCGCTCTGCAGGTTGCTGACGAGCTGTTGGCAAACGGCGTGCTCGCCCCCGCTATCCGCTATCCGACGGTAGCAAAGGGTACTGCGCGCCTGCGCGTTGCCCTCATGGCAACGCACACCGAAGCGGAGCTGTCGCAGACAGCGAAGCTGATCGGTGCGGCAATCAGAAAGTATAAAAAATAAAGCACCAAAAGGCAAGGCCTAGGAACATACATCCTAAGACCTTGCCTTTTAATTTTTATAAACCAGCTTATTTATGCTCAGCTATATCCTCGGCATCAAGCACCTTGATGCCATACTTAGTAAGCAGCCGGGCGAACACACCCTGCCCTTTTACCTTCTTGCCGCTGAAGCTGCCGTCATATATTTCCTTCACGCCACAGCTGGGACTGCGTGATTGCAGAATTGCCAAATCCACCTTTTTTTCCAAAGCAGCTGCCAATGCTGTCTGCGCTCCCTTGCGAAATTCTGCATCCACACTGATGCCTTCCTTGTTCGTCACTATGCCTTCAACCATTTCCGCCGGCAAACGCGGTGTAGAGAGCCCGCCCAACTGCTCCGGGCAAACGCCGATAACCTCATGTCCTTCGATAAATTCCAACACGCTTTGATTTAAGTTATTACCACCGTTATACTTACAATTTTTGCCCAACAAGCAGGCACTCACGAGAATCTTCAAAGAAACATTCCTCCGTTATTGTAAAAATAAGCTGCTAACATACCGGATGCTAACAGCTTATTTCATTTTTATTCTTCCTTGCTTATTTCTACAGGAACTTCCGGCAACTTGCCATCAATGCTGCGGAATTTTAAAACCGCCTATACCGATAAGAATACGTGGATTTTTCGTCAAGCCGGAAATAATATACGCCACGTTTGGGGGTGCCTTCACATAACAGGTCTTAGCCGCAATAATAAATAAAACCAGGGAAATAATAACGAGAAAAACAATTCCATAAGTCAAAATAATTCCCCCTTTATCATCTAAATGCTTTAAGTAAATCATAACATAGGCAAAACTTAAAGACAAGGGAATTATTTGTTGCATTTTGAACATTAGCACAATGTATTAAAAGTATACGATAAAAACAGGATAATCTTTTTACAGCAATTAATCCAACAATCAAAAAAGTTTTGGGAAGATTCTTCGAAGCTTTGCGGTCTTGCTAAGTTAGGCAGAGCAACAATTTCTAAACACATCAAAATATGCTTCAAACCAACAATTAAATACCTCACATTAACAACAAAATATGCTCGTGGTAAAATCATCATAATTTATCAGAGGAATTGTAGCGCTCAAGCTATTGAAGCGGGATAGGATTCAAACGAATTTCATCCCGCTTTTTTAGATAAATTATGGCAACACTCAACCCATAAAAGCTCTCATAGCTACTTAGGTAACGAAAGGAGTTTTTAACAATGCAAATCAACAAACCAGATAACACTTTACAAAATATTTCCGTCGGCAGCAAAGAAATCAATGCAGCGCGTGTCGCCTTTTTCCTGCCCGGCTTCGTCATTTCCACCTGGGCACCGATGATTCCTATGGTCAAAGCACGCCTGAAGCTTGAAGCGGATGTACTCGTTCGTTTGCTTCTGTGCATCGGTATCAGCGCTTTTATCTTTATGCCTTTGGCCGGCGCACTCGTACAACGCTTTGGCTGCAAAAAAGTCGTCATCACAGGTGCAACGCTGATGGCACTAATTTCCGTGCTGCTTTCTTGCCTGCCAAACATCTGGAGCTATGCCATTGCACTTGCTTTTTTCGTGGCAGTTATGGGCGCAACGGATGTCAGTATGAACACCAATGCCGTTATTGTGGAAAAGCTTGCCGGTCGCAGACTACTCAGCGGTATGCATGCCTTTTGGAGTATCGGCTGCTTTGCCAGCGCAGGTCTTTTCAGCGTTTTGGCATCTTCAGGCTCAAACGTAACACTCATCGCCACACTACACTGCGCTATCGTTTTAGCGTTACTGGCAGTTTTCGGCCGTCACTTACTGGATTATAAAATCCCCGGCGGCGAAAAGGCCTTTGCTATCCCACGCGGCATTGTTATCGTTTTAGGCATTCTCGCCTGCATTTCCTTCCTTGTTGAAGGTGCAGTTATGGATTGGAGCGGCGTACTGCTCACCGAAGTGAAAAATATGGATATAGCGTTGGCAGGCACAGGTTACGCTATCTTTTCCGTTGCTATGCTCATCATGCGTCTTTTAGGCGATAAAACTGTGCAATTCTTAGGCGAACAAAAAGCTGTTATCGGCGGCAGCATCGTCACGGCAGCAGGCTTTGCGCTCGTAGTTGTTTTAGATAACCTGTATCTAAATGCCTTTGCCTTCATTCTCATCGGCCTTGGTTGTGCCAACATTGTCCCTGTGTTTTATTCACTTTTAAAATACCAGAAGGGCATGCCTATCAGCGCTGCGGTAACTTCCGTAACCAGTTTAGGTTATACAGGTGTTATTCTAGGCCCCGCACTTTTAGGCTTTGTCGCCCACGGTATCAATATCAGCGCGGTATTCGAACTGGTTGCCTTATTGCTTGTCATTGAAGCAGGAATTGCCAAGTACGTTTTCTGCAAGCTGAAAATGTAAAATACGTCATATATCAAAACGAGCTGATTTTAGCAGCAACGCTAAAGCCTGCTCGTTTTTGATTGCAAAAGTTTTGGGAAGATTTTTCCCAAAACTTGGCGATTCTGTATGAGGCTGGGACAAAACCACCCTCTCAAACTAAAAAAGGACTGGAATTTGAGTTTT
>OIWL01000741.1_pt1 | contig 41005 bp, 31 predicted proteins | sample 1587561 | NCBI WGS metagenome assembly OIWL01 (sample SAMEA3888903, study PRJEB22519) | human gut metagenome | biome: human gut; feature: human-associated habitat; material: faeces | place: Denmark | collected 2010 | reverse complement strand
CACCGCTAAAGCTTTCACGGAACCACGCGACTATCGCGTGGTTTTCTTGATACAAAAAAAGGACGTAAAATCATATTTTACGTCCTCTTCATTCAATTCACGATTAGTCAACGGAAATAATCTCACGTTTATTGTATGCGCCGCAAGCTTTGCATACACGGTGAGGCATCATGAGTTCGCCGCACTTGCTGCATTTTACAAGGTTCGGAGCGCTCATCTTCCAGTTAGCTCTTCTTTTATCTCTTCTTGCTTTAGAAGATTTATTCTTTGGGCAGATTGACATAGGTTACACCTCCTTAAAATTCTTAAATAAGTCACGGACAACTGACATTCTAGGATCAAGCCCCGTATCTTCACAATCGCAGGACTTTGTATTCAAATTTTGACCGCATACCGGGCAAAGACCTTTACAATCTTCCTTGCACAGTACTTTTTCCGGCCATCCCGACAAGATCTCATTACTGAGTAGTTTGTCCACGTCAAGATGATATCCGTCAATAAAGTTTGATTCATCCAGCTCCTCTGTCAGTTCTGCGTCGGAGAGACCTATGTCGACATGTTTTGCAAAATCTAAAGCAAATTCATATCTTACATCCTCCAAGCATCTGTCACAGGGAATGACCGTCACAAGTCTGGTATCTGCATAAATAAGCATTTCCTTTCCCCTGACATGTTCTACCCGGACATGAACCGGCTCACTCTCGACAATCGGATACTTCCCGAATTTCATCCGGATCTCTCCCATTGTAAGCGGCACAGTCTCTTCAACTGTCTTATGCTGGTCTGACAAAACGTCTGATAGGTTAATTAACATTGTTATTTACTCCTATTCATACCTGAATTATTATATCATGTAAATTCTGTTTGTCAACCGTCATTTTCATGAAAACACACAAAATATAGTATTTTCCATACGATCTTTAAGACAACTCAACTCATTTACTATTTTACAAGCGCCAATGTCTCTCTTGCAATCGCAAGCTCTTCATTTGTCGGAATAACAAATACCCTTACTTTTGAACCCGCTTTTGTAATCTCAGCCTGTTTTCCTCTCAAACCTGTATTTGCCTCTTTATCAAAGTCAACTCCGAGATATCCCAGATAAGAACACACCTGTTCTCTTACATAATCGTCATTCTCACCGATTCCCGCAGTAAATACAATATCGTCTACCCCATTCATTACCGCCGCATATGCTCCGACATATTTGGCAACATTATAGGAAAATACGTCCATTGCGATCTTCGCTTTTTTATCTCCTGAATTCATCGCATTTGTCAGATCACGGAAATCGCTTGAGAGTTCTCCCGAAATACCGAACACACCTGACTTCTTATTAAGAACGTCCATCACGCCTGCAATATCAAGATGTTCTTTCTCTGCGATAAATTCCATGATCGCAGGATCGATATTTCCCGAACGTGTTCCCATTACAAGACCTTCCAACGGAGTCATTCCCATAGAAGTATCTACAGATTGTCCGTTCATGACAGCTGTCACACTTGATCCGTTTCCGAGATGACATACGATCGTCTTCAGTTCTTCATACGGTTTTTCCATCACTTCCGCCGCTTTCTTAGATACGAAACTGTGGCTTGTTCCATGGAAGCCGTAACGTCTGATCTTATAATCCTCATAATAATTGTATGGAAGTCCGTACATATATGCTTTTTCCGGCATTGTCTGATGGAACGCCGTATCGAATACAGCTGTCATAGGTGTATTCGGCATAAGTTTTTCGCAGGCTGTAATACCGATCAAGTTTGCCGGATTATGAAGCGGCGCAAGATCATTACATTCCTCTATCGCTTTCTTCACTTCTTCTGTAATCACAACTGAGGATGCAAACTTTTCTCCGCCGTGTACGACACGATGTCCTACAGCTCCGATTTCATCCAAACTCTTAACAACACCCGTTTCCGGATTTGTAAGAGCTTCAATCACAAACTGAATTGCCTCTGTATGGGTCGGCATCGCCTTTTCCGACACCTCTTTTTCTCCGCCTTCCGGCTGATACGTCAGACGTCCGTCAATTCCGATCCTCTCACAAATTCCTTTCGCCAAAACTTCTTCTGATTCCGCGTTAATGAGCTGAAATTTCAATGAAGAACTTCCACAGTTGATTACTAATACGTTCATTACTTCTCCTCCATTTTTGTTTTTATAAACTATATAAACAGAAAGTTTTACTGAAACTCTCTATGTACTCGATCTTACTCTGCCTGTGCCTGCACCGCCGTAATTGCAACAACACCCACAATATCTTCTGCGCTGCATCCGCGTGACAGATCGTTGACAGGAGCTGCGATTCCCTGTGTAAGCGGTCCGTATGCCTCTGCCTTTCCAAGTCTTTGTACAAGTTTATATCCGATATTGCCGGCATCAAGATCAGGGAAGATCAACACGTTCGCTTTACCTGCCACTTCACTGCCCGGAGCTTTCGATGCTCCGACTTCCGGAACGATAGCGGCGTCAAGCTGAAGCTCTCCGTCTAATTTTAATTCCGGCGCAAGTTCGTGCGCGATCTTTGTTGCTTCTACAACTTTATCGACATCTGCATGTTTTGCACTTCCTTTTGTAGAATGAGAAAGCATCGCTACAATCGGTTCTTTTCCTGTCAGCGTCTCGAAAGATTCTGCGGAAGAAAGTGCAATGTTTGCCAGTTTTTCCGGATCAGGGTTTTGCTCAAGTCCGGCATCTCCGAAGATGAACGTTCCGTCCGCTCCCATATCACAGTCAGGAACAACCATTAAAAAGAATGCAGATACAAGTTTTGTTCCCGGCTTTGTCTTCAAGATCTGAAGACACGGACGAAGTGTATCCGCCGTAGAATGACATGCTCCGGACACCATACCGTCGGCGTCTCCCATTTTCACCATCATAACGCCGTAGTACAGATAATTATTCAGGAGGAGCTCTCTTGCATGCTCTTCTGTCATTCCTTTTTTCTGTCTTAATTCAACAAGCTTTGCAATATACTCTTCTGTTTTATCATTTTTAGCCGGATCAACGATCACAGCGCCTGTAATATCATATGCGCCTTTATTTTTCTCGATTTCTTCTTCGTTTCCTACGAGAATCAAATCTGCAATCCCTTCTCTTAAGACCGTCTGCGCAGCCTTATAAGTTCTTTCGTCCTCTGTCTCAGGAAGAACAATCACCTTTTTATCAGCTTTTGCTCTTGCCTTGATTTCATCGATAAATCCCATGATTTAAAAGCCACCTTTCATTTTTCACAATTATATTTTTATTATAACGCAAAGGGATTTTGTATACAAGGGGATTCCATGTGCATTTTTAAGTACAATTTTATACAATTTCTTTTCATCTTTGTATGATTGTTATAAAAATATCAATCTTTGGTTTCTTATGCCCTTTGTTATTTGTTTTCTCTTCCCTTTGTTCTTTTCTTCCGTTCTTTTACCCTCACAGCCTAAACATCGTTGTTACGATGTTAAAATAAACAAGGATTGTGCATGTATCAAGAATTGTTGTAATAAGCGGAGCCGCCATGATTGCCGGATCAAGTCCGATCTTCTTTGCCAGAAGAGGAAGGATACACCCGATACACTTTGCCATCATTACAACTGCGATCATTGTAATTCCAAGGGCAACTGCCAGCATAATGTTACGATCATACATAATACAGATTCTTACCCCGTTCACAAACGCAAGAAGAGTTCCGACAACAAGCGCCACTCTGATCTCTTTAAAGATAACTTTAAAAATATCCGAAAACTCAATTTCGCCGACCGCAAGACCTCGAATAATCAGAGTCGAGCTTTGAGATCCGCAGTTTCCTCCCGTTCCCATCAACATCGGAATAAATGTGATCAAGATCGGCATCGCAGCCATCGCCTGCTCATAATATCCCAGTATTTCGCCCGTGATCGTTGCCGAAAGCATCAGTAGCATCAACCACGGCGTACGGTTTTTCGCCTGTTGGAAAACGGATGTTTCAAAATAAGAATCTTCATTTGGACTGACACCGGCCATAATACTGATATCTTCTGTCGTTTCATCCTGCAATACAAGCATCGCATCATCTACTGTTACGATTCCGACAAGACAGTCTTCATGATCAATTACGGGAATTGCTACTAATCCGTATTTATTGATCATATTCGCCACATGCTCCTGATCATCCAGTGTGCGGGCGTAAAGCACGTTTTCATCCATGATCTCTTCTATCAGTCTCGACTCTCCTGCCGTAAGAAGATCCTTTACATCGACCATGCCGATCAATCTTCTTTTTTCCGTCACATAGCATGTATAAATCGTCTCTTTATTAATACCGACCTGACGAATCTTTAAAATAGCATCCGCAACCGTCATCTCTTTACGAAGGCTGATATACTCGATATTCATAATGCTGCCCGCACTGTCCTCCGGATACTGCAAAAGCGCATTTATCTTCTTTCTTGTCTCTTCATCCGTTGCCATCAAAAGACGATCCACTACATTTGCCGGCATTTCTTCTAATACGTCGACGGTGTCATCAACGTACATCTCTTCCATAACTTCTTCCAACTCCGAATCCGTCAGCGCATTGATCAAATCTTCTCTCATGTCGCTGTTCATATCCGTAAACACTTCCGCCGCTTCTTCTTTTGCCAGAAGACGGAAGATCAAAATACGTTGTTTTTTGTCCAATTCTTCCAATGCATCTACAATGTCTACCGGATGCACAGACTCCAGTTCTTCCTTTAATTTTTTAAAATCATGCTTTTCAAGCAGTTCGATCATCTGCTCTACGTCAAGTCTGTTTTCCTGATCCATGCCTAACTCCTCATCTTCCAAGATATCTTTTTGTAACAATTCAGCCATAATAGGCACGCAGTGCGGTTTTATGAACAACACGGACTGAACCGTTACATATTCCACTGTAAAAATTCATCTTTTTATAGTATAATATGGCAGAAAATGATATACAAGGAGTTTCTTATGAAAATTGTAGGACTTATTACAGAATATAATCCATTTCACAATGGACATCTCTACCATATCCAACAGGCAAAACGTACAACCGGTGCCGACGCTGTCATCGTTGTTATGAGCGGCGATTATGTCCAAAGAGGTGTTCCGGCTGTCATGCCAAAGCGTTTAAGAGCCGAATCCGCTCTGGAATGCGGTGCTTCCGCTGTATTTGAACTTCCTGTCTGCTATTCTACCGGAAGCGCAGAATTGTTTGCCGAAAGCGCTGTCGCTTTGTTGGACCAGCTTCAAATTGTAGACTCGCTTTGTTTCGGGAGTGAATGCGGAGATTTAGATGCTTTATCCGAAATTGCAGACCTTCTCTGTCAAGAGCCAAAAGATTACCGTTCTCTTTTAAAAAAACATTTAAGAAACGGACTTTCCTTTCCGTGTGCACGCAGAAAAGCTTTGAAAGAATATCTTCCGGAAAAAAACTTTGCGGCTCTTTTAGATGAACCTAATAATATTCTCGGAATCGAATACCTAAAAGCGATCAGAAAATTAAAAAGCACGATCAAACCATATACGATCCTCAGAAAAGGCGCCCGGTATCACGACCAAGAACTCAGTACAGAGAATTTAAGTTCTGCATCGGCGATCCGTTCTCTTCTTTCGTATTCAGGATCTTCTTTAAGAAAATATGACGATCTGCCAAAGGGAGCTTTTGACGACACCGCCCCTTTTAACATTTTCGGAGAATTGGAATCACAAGTGCCGCAGTGCTGCCTGAAACTTTTAAAAGATTGCCACAAAGTTTCTTACCCGATTTATCAAAACGACTTTTCTCTTATCCTGAAATACAAATTATTAAACAAATATCCCGAAAACCTGCTTCGATACATGGATGTCTCTGAAGAACTGGCAAACAGAATCTGTTCCCGGCTTAATTACTTTTTCAACTACAAACAGTTCTGTGACCTTCTAAAAACAAGAGAACTTACGCAGACACGGATCAACCGGGCACTCCTTCATATAATGCTCGGAATAAAGAAAACAGACGTAGAGGAATATATTGATGGCGGATATCATTTTTACGCCCGCCTTTTAGGCTTTCGGAAAGACCGGGAAAAACTGCTCACACGCATTTCAAAAGAAAGTTCACTGCCGCTTCTTATCCGGTTGTCTGAAACCGAAACCATCCCTCCTCTAGGCCGCAAAATGCTTCGCAATGACATGCTTGCATCTAATTTATACACTTCCGTCGTCACCGATAAGTTTAAAACAGCCTTCCAAAATGAATACAAGCAGAAGGTGATCAAAATTTAATTTCCGCCAGACAAAAACATGCCCGCAGCGGTCTTTTTCCACCACTGCGGACATGTTTTTATTTTTCTGTTATTTCAATCATTACAGTCTCTTTGCGATTGCTTTAATAAACTGCTCGCTGTTGAGTACCGTCGGATTTTCAAGCGTTGTGATCAATGCGAGATCTTTTGTCATCTCTCCCGCCTCGATCGTATCTATCGTTGCTTTTTCCAACTTATCCGCAAACTCCATCAATTCGGTATTGCCGTCAAGTTCTCCTCTTTTTCTAAGCGCACCTGTCCATGCAAAAATCGTTGCCACTGAGTTTGTCGATGTCTCTTCCCCTTTTAAATGCTTATAGTAGTGGCGCTGAACAGTTCCGTGAGCCGCTTCATATTCATAGTATCCTTCCGGTGAAACGAGAACAGATGTCATCATCGCCAACGAACCAAAGGCAGAAGACACCATATCACTCATCACATCTCCGTCGTAGTTTTTGCATGCCCAAATATATCCGCCTTCTGATTTCATTACACGGGCAACCGCATCATCGATAAGCGTGTAAAAATACTCAATGCCTGCTTCTTTGAACTTCTCATCAAACTCAGCGTCATAAATCTCTTGAAAAATATCTTTAAATGTATGATCATACTTTTTGGAAATCGTATCTTTTGTGGCAAACCAAAGATCCTGCTTTGTATCAAGAGCATAAGAAAAACAGCTTCTTGCAAAACTTTCGATCGAACGGTTGATATTATGCATTCCCTGCACAATACCCGGTCCGTCAAAATTATGTACAAGCTCTTTCGTCTCGCTTCCGTCCTCTGCTGTATATACAAGTTCAACTTTGCCGGCTCCCGGAATTTTCATCTCAGAACCTTTGTATACATCACCATATGCATGTCTTGCAATCGTAATCGGTTTCTTCCAATTCTTCACACACGGCTCGATTCCTTTCACCACGATCGGAGCACGAAATACCGTTCCGTCAAGAATCGCACGAATCGTACCGTTTGGACTTTTCCACATCTCTTTCAAATCATACTCATCCATGCGCGCTGCATTTGGAGTAATTGTAGCACATTTTACCGCAACCTTATATTTCTTGGTCGCCATTGCAGAATCAACCGTGACCTGATCGTCTGTCTCGTTTCTATGCTCTAATCCAAGATCATAATATTCTGTTTTTAGATCAATATACGGAATAAGAAGCTCGTCTTTGATCATTTTCCAAAGAATTCTTGTCATCTCATCTCCGTCCATCTCCACAAGCGGTGTCGTCATTTTGATTTTTCCCATTGTTATTTTCTCCTTTTTAATATATGAACTTTTTGCCCCCATCTATTCAACACATCTTCCGCTTATACAGCTTCCGATGTAGCTGTACTTTTTGCAATCTAATATCCCTGCTTTTTCAAATTTTGCATTACATGAATAATATGCTCATTAGCAAGCTGTTCTGCCATCTCTGCATCTCTGTCTTTGATCGCACGTAAAATCTGTCTGTGTTCACGTATCGACTTTCTGGCTCTTTCTTCTGATACGATCGATGATTTTCTGGCTCTTTGCACATAATTATGAAAATCCGTCAGAACATGTTTCAGCATTCTGCTTCCCGAAGCTTCATAGAGAACAGCGTGAAAACGACCATCCAACGCCGCAACCTGCTCCGTGCTGAAGCCGCTTTCCTTTTTCATTTGAAACTCTGAAAGAAGAAGCGATTCTTCCAACTGGTCAAGCTGCTCTTCTGTAATATGTTCTGCCGCCCAGCGGGCGCACAATCCTTCCAGCATCGAGCGGATCTTATAGATATCCCATATATCTTTATGAGATATACCCGATACATAAGCTCCTCTGTTCGGAATAATCGTCACAAGCCCTTCCAACTCAAGCTGACGAAGAGCCTCCCGTACAGGCGTCCGGCTCACTCCTAATTCTTTCCCTATCGCCGTTTCCCTAAGTTCGTCGTTTTCTTTATATGTTCCATTTAAAATATTATCCCTTATCTTCTGAAACACACGACTTCCAAGGGAATGATCCTGATATTCTTCCATCTGAAATCCTCCGACTATAATCTACAATACAACATGCAGTTCCCTACATACACTTTCTATTTTGGCAATTAATTCTTCATCTGTCAAGACCGTAACGCGTCCGTCCTCATACTGTTTATCAACCCATTCTTTCAGACGATGTACCAGTTCCGAATTTTTATCAACTTTCCGTTCTTCCGGAAGTTTAAAATACGCATTGATCCAATATGCGATCCCCGCTGTTCCGGATGTATTGGAAACCGACACCAGTGCGGGACGGTTTAAAAATTTATCCGTATCAAAAATATTGTATATTTCCTCATTTTTCAACATGCCGTCCGCGTGAATCCCCGCACGCGTCACATTAAAATTCTTACCTACGAAAGGCGTTCTTGAAGGTACAGTATATCCGATTTCTTTCTCATAATATTCTGCAAGCTCCGTGATCACAGTTGTATCCATACCATCCAAAGTTCCGCGAAGCTGCGCATACTCAAATACCATTGCCTCAAGGGGAGTATTTCCGGTTCTTTCCCCGATACCAAACAATGAACAGTTTACACCGCACGCCCCGTAAAGCCACGCTGTCGTTGAATTATTCACCGCTTTATAAAAATCATTATGTCCGTGGAATTCGATCAGTTCACTTGGAACACCGGCATGAGTCATTAAGCCATATATGATTCCCGGAATCGATCTTGGAATTACAGCTCCCGGAAAATTCACTCCGTATCCCATCGTATCACAAACACGGATTTTTACCGGTATTTTATATTCATCCATCAATTTCATTAATTCCATACAAAACGGAATCACAAATCCGTAAATATCCGATCTCGTAATATCTTCCAGATGACATCGCGGACGAACTCCCGTCTCCATACACTCACGAACTACAGTAAGATAATGTTCAAGGGCCTCTTTTCTCGTCATTTTCAACTTATAAAAAATATGATAATCCGAACAGCTTACAAGAATCCCCGTCTCTTTTAATCCGATCTCCTTCACAAGCTCAAAATCTTTTTTGCTTGCTCTGATCCAACTCGTAATCTCCGGAAATTCATACCCTTTTTCCAGGCAGCGATAGACAGCATCTCTGTCTTTTTTACTGTATAAAAAGAATTCGCTCTGCCGTACTTTTCCTTTCGGGCCGCCGAGTCTGTGCAAATATTCATAAATCGAAACAATCTGTTCAGTCGTATATGGAGCTCTCGACTGCTGACCATCTCTGAATGTTGTGTCTGTGATCCATATTTCATCCGGCATATTATGAGGTACAATCCTGTCATTAAATGCAATCTTCGGAATCTCATCATAATGAAACAAATTACGAAATACATTCGGTGTATCCACATCAACAAGGGGATACATATGTTCTTCTAATTCAAGCAAGTTCGTATGCTTATTCAAAAATACTTTTCTGTTTTCCATCAAATTTCCTCCTATGATTGCATCTTTTTATATGTATACACGTATATATGTATGCTATACATACTCTTGCACCTCGTGCTCAGATATATGTATTCTTGTATAATTGTATACAAATATACAAAATATGTCAATCCTTCATTAAAGTATTTTATTATACAAAAGTAACAATTCTGCCTGCGCTATTCACGAACCCTTACTGTATAGCCGGACTGTTACATACAAAAAGAGAGCGCAAACAGTTCTGTCATTCACACTCTCTTTCTCAACGATATCTAATTTATTTTACTCTCTTCACAGTAAGAGTTCACTTATCTGATCACTCTTACTTTCAACACGCCTTCTACCGCTGCTAACTGCGCTTCCACATCTTCTGAAACTGTTCCATCCACATCAAGCATCGTATATGCGTATTCTTTACGGCTTTTATTTGTCATAACTTCAATATTCATATTCTTTTCAGCCAAAAGAGCGGTGAACTGTCCGATCATATTCGGAATATTTTTATGAAGGATTGTAATTCTCTCTCCTTCTCCTTTCGCTCCCATATCGCAATCCGGGAAGTTTACAGAATGTGTGATATTTCCATTCTCGAGAAAATCTTTCACCTCTGCCGCAGCCATTTTAGCACAGTTATCTTCCGACTCCTCTGTAGATGCACCAAGATGCGGAATCACGATCGCGCCTCTGACACCGACTATCTCTTTTGTCGGGAAGTCCGTTACGTAGCAGCGCACTTTCTCCGATACAAGCGCGTCTACGATGTCTTCCTGATTCACAAGAACATCTCTGGCAAAATTCAAAATAACAACGCCTTTTTTCATAAGACTGATAGCGTCTTTGTTGATCATACCTTTTGTATCTTCCAATGCAGGCACATGAACTGTAATATAATCACACTCTTTATAAATTTCATCTGCTGTTTTCGCGTGATGAATATTGCGCGACAATCTCCATGCCGAATCAACAGAAACATATGGATCATATCCATAAACTTCCATTCCAAGATGAACGGCTGCATTTGCCACAAGAACACCTATCGCGCCAAGACCTATAACGCCAAGTTTTTTCCCTTCAAGTTCTGTTCCTGCGAATACTTTTTTCTTTTTCTCTGTGATCTTTGCAATATCGCCATCCTCTTCGTATTCCTGAACCCAGTTGATTCCTCCGATAATATCTCTTGCTGCCAAAAGCATTCCCGCAATCACAAGTTCTTTTACGCCGTTTGCGTTTGCTCCCGGCGTATTGAATACAACAACCCCTTCTTCGGCACAGCGTTCAAGCGGTATATTATTCACACCTGCGCCCGCACGGGCGATCACTTTCAAGTTTTTATCAAACTCCATCTCGTGCATCTTTGCGCTTCGCACAAGAATAGCGTCTGCTCCTTTTGCAGTCTCCACATTCACATAATTTTCATCCAGCTGATCAAGTCCTACTGCCGAAATTGGATTTAAGCAATGATATTTATACATGATTATGCATTCTCCTCTTCAAATTTTTTCATAAATTCCACCAGAGCCACAACGCCTTCATACGGCATCGCATTGTAAATACTTGCGCGCATTCCGCCGACTGATCTGTGTCCTTTTAAGTTCTCAAGTCCTGCTTCTTTCGCTTCTTTTACAAATTTAGCATCAAGATCTGCATCTCCTGTTACAAACGGAACATTCATAAGGGAACGATCTTTTTTGACAACTGTTCCTTTAAACATTTTACTCTGATCAAGGAAATCATAAAGCACTTTCGCCTTTTTCTCATTTTTCTCTTTGATCGCAGCAAGTCCCCCCTGTGCTTTCAGCCATTTAAACACTTTTCCGCAAATATAAATTCCATATGCCGGAGGTGTATTATAAAGCGATTTTGCATCAGCATGTGTCTTATATGTAAGCATTGTCGGCGTTCCTTCAAGCACATCTTCTGTAATGAGATCTTCACGGATAATCGCAATTACAACACCTGCAGGTCCTATATTTTTCTGAACTCCGCCATAGATCATTCCATATTTTTCTACATCAACCGGCTCTGAAAGGAAACAGGACGACACATCAGCGATCAATGTTTTTCCCTTTGTGTTCGGAAGTTCTTTAAACTTCGTTCCGTAAATCGTATTGTTTTCACAAATGTATACATAATCCGCATCTTCCGAAACAGGCAGGTCGGAACAATCCGGAATATATGAGAAAGTCTGATCTTCCGAAGACGCAATCCGATTTACCTTCCCGTATTTTTCTGCCTCTTTCGCCGCTTTTTTCGCCCACTGTCCTGTAATAATATAATCAGCCACTCTGTTCTTCATAAAATTCATCGGGATCATAGCAAATTGCTGAGACGCTCCTCCCTGCATGAACAACACCTTATAATTATCCGGTATATTCATCAGATCTCTCAAATCCTGTTCTGCCGAATTAATGATCTCCTCAAACGCTTTCGACCTGTGGCTCATCTCCATAACTGACATTCCTGTTCCGTTGTAATCAAGCATTTCTGCGGCAGCCTCTTTCAATACCTCTTCCGGCAGCACGGCCGGTCCTGCTGAAAAGTTATATACTCTGCTCATTTTCCTTCCTCCTGTTTTTATTTTTAATTTATTTGTTTTTATAATTACACATATGCCCATGCAGACTTTTACATGTCATCTTCGTCAAACGCTTCACTGATTGCGGCCCCGGGCGCTACCATAGGCCACACTTTATCATCACTGTCTATCTGGCAGTCAATCACAACCGGACGATTCAATGTCAGCGCTTTAGAGAACGCCTCCTTAAATTCTTCCTGCGACACAGCCCGCATTCCTTCTGCTCCCATAGCTTCTGCAAGTTTCACAAAATCAACTGCATCTCTGAGCACGGTAGCCGAATACCTCTCATCATAAAAGAGATCCTGCCATTGACGAACCATCCCAAGCACATGATTATTCACTACAACTTGTATAATCGGAATATTGTGCCGGACTGCAGTCGCAATCTCATTCATATTCATTCGGAAACATCCGTCTCCCGCAATATTTACTACGATTTTATCCGGACATCCTGTCTTTGCGCCAAGCGCCGCTCCAAGACCATATCCCATCGTTCCAAGTCCGCCTGACGTAAGAAGGGTTCTCGGTTTTGTATATTTATAATACTGTGCAGCCCACATCTGATGCTGTCCCACTTCCGTAACAATGAGCGCTTCACCGTTTGTCTGACGATAGATCTCTTCTACAAGAAACGGTCCCGATAATACATTCGGATGATATTTCAGAGGATATTTTTCTTTATACCCTTGTATTTTTTCAAGCCATTCTGCATGATTCTGCTGTTTTAAACGCTTATTAAGCGTCTTTAAAACATCTTTTAGATCGCCGATGATTTCTTCCGTAATCAAAACGTTTTTATTAATTTCAACCGGATCGATATCTAACTGTATAATTTTTGCATTTTTTGCAAATTTTTCTGTATTCCCCGTCACACGATCACTGAACCTTGCCCCCATAACAACCAAGAGGTCACATTCACTTACTCCGAAATTGGACGCTTTCGTTCCATGCATGCCAAGCATACCTGTATACCGCGGATCTGTTCCCGGAAAAGCGCCTTTGCCCATAAGAGAATCCGTAACCGGAGCATCCAGCTTGTCAACAAACTCTTTTAATTCTTGACTCGCCCCTGAAAGAACCGCTCCGCCTCCGACGAAAACAAACGGTTTTTCTGCTTCTTCCAACATAGAAATCACCCGGTCAAACCGTTGTTCATCCATCCTCGGAGTTTTTCTCGAGGAATCTTCCTTTGTGCATTTTCCCAATTCTTCCGGAATATATTCCGTTACTTTAGCCGTAATATCTTTCGGTATATCGACAAGCACCGGCCCGGGACGTCCTGTCTTTGCAATCCGAAATGCCTTACGGATAGTATCCGCCAATTTTGTCACATCTTTTACAATAAAACTATATTTCGTAATCGGCATTGTAATTCCCGCTATATCTATTTCCTGAAAACTGTCTTTTCCAAGAAGTGATACCCCTACATTGCAGGTGATTGCCACAATAGGAATTGAATCCATATATGCCGTTGCAATTCCGGTAACAAGATTCGTCGCCCCCGGTCCGCTCGTAGCAAGGCAGACGCCGACTTTTCCCGTTGCTCTCGCATATCCGTCAGCCGCATGAGAAGCCCCTTGTTCATGGGAGGTAAGGATGTGCCTGATTTCATCCCGATGTTTGTACAATTCATCATATACATTGAGAATCGCACCGCCCGGATAGCCGAAAACCGTGTCTACTCCTTGTTCTTTCAAACATTCTATTACAATTTCTGCTCCATTTAACTGCATGCCATAACTCCTTTAAACATCCTGTATCTCTTATCCGCACAGCCTGTAACCGCGCTCTTATTTTTCTTTCGGTATTTCCAGAATCGCACCTCTGTTTCCGGATGTGACCATAGACGCATATCTTGCCAGATATCCGGTCTTTACTTTCGGTTCTCTCGGCTGCCATTTTTCTCTTCTCTTCTTCAGTTCTTCTTCTGAAACTGCCAGATTCAAAGATAAATTCGGAATATCAATCTGTATAATGTCTCCCTCTTCTACAAGAGCGATCGGTCCTCCCACCGCCGCTTCCGGAGAAACATGACCGATAGATGCGCCTCTTGACGCGCCGCTGAAACGTCCGTCTGTAATAAGCGCTACTTCCGAGCCGAGTCCGTATCCTGCAATCGCCGAAGTCGGATTGAGCATCTCCCGCATTCCCGGACCGCCTTTCGGTCCTTCATAACGGATCACGATCACATCCCCCGGATTGATCTTTCCTGTTTTGATTGCTTCCGTTGCCTCTTCATCACTTTCAAAAATACGGGCAGGACCTTCATGTACAAGCATCTCATCGCAGACAGCAGATCGTTTTACAACGCTTCCGTCAGGTGCAAGATTTCCTTTTAACACAGCCAATCCACCTGTTTCACTGTATGGATGATCGATCGGACGAATTACATCGGGATTTTTATTTTCGCATCCCGCAATGTTCTCCCCAACTGTCTTGCCGGTTACTGTCAGACAATCTGTATGAAGAAGTCCTTTTTTATTCAGCTCATTCATAACCGCATAGACTCCGCCTGCCTCATTAAGGTCTTCGATATATGTATGGCCTGCCGGAGCAAGATGACAAAGGTTCGGCGTCTTCTCACTGATTCCGTTCGCAAAATCAATCTCAAAATCCATTCCTATCTCATGTGCGATTGCCGGAAGATGAAGCATACTGTTTGTCGAACATCCAAGAGCCATATCGACTGTAAGAGCGTTCAAAATCGCATCTTCCGTCATAATATCTCTAGGTCGGATATTGTTTCTCACAAGCTCCATAATCTGCATTCCCGCATGTTTTGCAAGCTGAAGTCTCGCAGAATATACCGCGGGAATCGTTCCGTTTCCACGAAGTCCCATTCCCAATGCTTCTGTCAGACAATTCATGCTATTGGCTGTATACATTCCGGAACACGAACCGCACGTCGGACATGCTTTATTTTCAAATTCATAAATTTCTTCATCGTTCATTTTGCCTGCCGCATAAGATCCGACCGCTTCAAACATGCTTGACAAACTTGTCTTTTGCCCTTTTACATGTCCTGCAAGCATCGGTCCTCCGCTCACAAAGATCGTAGGTATATTGACACGCGCAGCAGCCATAAGAAGTCCCGGCACATTTTTATCACAGTTCGGAATCATAACAAGACCGTCAAACTGATGTGCCATTGCAAGCGCCTCTGTTGAATCTGCGATAAGATCTCTCGTAACAAGAGAATATTTCATGCCGATATGTCCCATCGCAATACCGTCGCAAACAGCAATAGCCGGAACCATAATCGGTGTTCCTCCTGCCATTGCAACTCCCATTTTTACCGCTTCTGTAATTTTATCAAGATTCATATGCCCGGGAACAATCTCATTATAAGAGCTTACAACTCCGATCAGCGGTCTGTCTAACTCCTCCTGCGTCATTCCAAGCGCATTAAATAAAGAACGGTGCGGCGCCTGCTGCACCCCTTTTTTCACTGTATCGCTTCTCATTATCCTATGCCTCTCTTTCACGTTTTATATATAAGAACAGATTCGTTCTCCCATCTCTTTTGTTCCGATCTGCGTCATTCCTTCTGACATAATATCAATCGTCCGGTATCCTTCCTCGAGTACTTTCTCTACCGCCGCCTCAATCGCATCTGCTTCTTGATCGAGATCAAACGAATATCTAAGCATCATCGCCGCCGATAAAATTGTAGCAATCGGATTTGCGATTCCTTTTCCCGCAATGTCGGGAGCCGAACCTCCGCTCGGTTCGTAAAGGCCGAACTTTGTATCGTTTAAACTTGCGCTTGCAAGCATTCCGATTGAGCCGGTCACCATACTCGCCTCATCAGATAAAATGTCACCAAACATATTTTCCGTTAATATTACATCAAATTGTGCCGGATCCTTCACAAGCTGCATAGCCGCATTATCCACTAACATATGTTCAAGCGTTACTTCCGGATATTCTTTCGCAACTTCTTCAACAATTTTTCTCCATAATCTTGAAGAATCCAATACATTCGCCTTATCAACGCTTGTCACTTTTTTCCGACGTTTCATCGCAATGTCAAATCCGCGCTTCGCAATTCGCCTTATCTCCGTTTCACTATATGTAAGCTCATCTCTTGCAACGAGAACTCCGTCTTCTTCTTCCGTACTTCTTTTTCCGAAATAGAGTCCGCCTGTCAGCTCCCGCATGATCATCATATCAAAACCTTGTTCTGCAATCTCCTCTTTGAGCGGGCAGGCTCCTTTTAATTCACTGTAAAGAACTGCCGGGCGCAGATTTGCAAAAAGGTTTAACCCCTTTCTAAGCTGTAAAAGCCCCGCCTCCGGACGTTTAGACGGTTCCAGACGATACCATGGCGATGTCTTTGCATCTCCTCCTATCGATCCCATCAATACGGCATCACTTTTTTTCGCCTGTTCCAATGTTTCTTCCGTAAGAGGCACTCCGTTTACATCAATGGATGCTCCTCCCATCAAAAGCTGAGTATATTCTATCTGATGCCCGTAAACTTCTGCCGTTTTATCGAGCACTTTCATCGCCTCATCTACAATCTCCGGACCGATTCCGTCGCCTTTGATCACACCGATGTTCATATCCATAATTTCCCGTCCCTCCAAACTAAAATGTTACTGTTTATAATACAGCATTTTTATACACGTTTCAAGTATTTGCGTCTAAAAATTAGAGTGTACTCTGTGATTTTTTCAAATTCACGCGCTAAAGTGATGAATTTGAAAAAATCAGGGAGAATTTTGAAAATATTTCAAAATTCTCCCTGATCTCATAATGCAAAATAATTGACTTAAAATCAATCTGCATTCGGTTTTTCAATCTGAGCAATCGCAGCTTTCTGCATCGGAATACGACAGTTTTTATTATTTCCGAACTCTACAATCACATCTTCATCTGTAATATCAATGATGACTCCGTAAAAACCGCTTGTCGTCAGAGCTGTGTCTCCGACCTCCATAGAAGCCAGCATCTGCTGGATACGTTTCTGTTCTTTTTTCTGTGGACGCATAAGCAAAAACCACATTACACCGATAACTACAAGCCAAAGAACAAGCATTGTTACCATTTCACCCATGATTATAATTTCCTCCTAACTTTCCTAACGCAATAAGACTACTATACACAACTTTCTTCCATACTTCAAGGATATTTTTCAAAATACTGAAGTAACTTGAAATAAACATAATTTTGAGAAGCTTATCCGGTTATTGCATCATACCTTCCAGTTTTCTCTTTTTATAAGCCTTATACTCTCCCGCTTCAATCGCTTCTCTGATTTCTTCCATCATCGTATTATAAAAATACAGGTTATGAAGAACGCAAAGACGCATCCCGAGCATTTCTTTTGCTTTTAACAGGTGACGGATATATGCTCTGCTATAACTTCTGCATGCCGGACATCCGCATCCTTCTTCGATTGGACGGTCATCTAACTCATACTTTGCATTGAATAAGTTCATTTTTCCATGATTTGTATAAACATGCCCGTGCCGCCCGTTTCTGCTCGGGTATACGCAGTCAAAAAAGTCCACTCCTCTGTCTACCGCCTCCAAAATATTCGCCGGAGTTCCCACTCCCATCAAATAGGTCGGCTTATTTTCAGGAAGATGAGGAACAACCGCCTCCAGAATACGGTACATATCTTCATGACTCTCTCCTACTGCAAGACCGCCTACCGCATAACCGTCCAAATCAAGCTCCGCGATCTGTCGTGCGTGCTCCACGCGGATATCTTCATAGATTCCGCCTTGATTAATACCAAAAAGCATCTGGTTATGATTAATCGTATCTTCCAAAGAATTCAGCCTGTTCATTTCCGCTTTACATCGTTTCAGCCATCTTGTCGTTCTCGCCACCGAATGGACCATATACTCTCTGTCCGCTACGCTTGAGGGACATTCGTCAAACGCCATCGCGATCGTAGACGCAAGATTAGACTGAATCTGCATACTTTCTTCCGGACCCATAAAGATTTTACGTCCGTCTATATGAGAGTGAAAATGAACTCCTTCTTCTTTAATCTTGCGCAATGATGCAAGTGAAAACACTTGAAATCCGCCTGAGTCCGTGAGAATCGGCTTATCCCAATTCATAAAGCGATGCAGACCGCCCATTTTTTTCACGATTTCATCCCCCGGTCTGACATGAAGGTGATATGTATTTGACAGTTCAACCTGCGTTTTAATCTGACGGAGATCATCTGTTGATACGGCTCCCTTAATTGCCGCCGCCGTTCCTACGTTCATAAAAACCGGCGTCTCGATCGTTCCGTGTACCGTATGGAACCTCCCTCTTTTTGCCATACCGTCTTTTTTTAGCAATTCGTACATGTATATAACCTCTGATTTTCTGTTTTTCAATAAATTCTAAGTCTTATCATTTACATTAATAATGAAGAACAACCGGCGTTCCCGCGCTAAGCATATTAAATAAAGCTCCCGCCTGATCTACCGGCATATTAACACAGCCGTGAGAACCATATGACTGATATCTCGAACCGCCGAATGCTGTCTGCCAGTCTGCATCATGAAAGCCATGTCCTTGATAAGTAAACGGCATCCAGTAGCGGACATACGTTTCGTAAATCGGTTTCCCTGTTTCCGGATCTTTTTCACCGATTAATTTTGAATCCGGTTCTGTATAAAGAATCGAATATACACCTGCCGGAGTCGCATGCTTCGCATCGGGAAGGCCTGTAACAACATCTGTCTCCAGTGCGATCGCCCCGTTTACAATATACCACATATGCTGTGCGGAAAGGTCCACCTCAAGGTACGTCGTTCCCCAGTCTTGTGCCGCATGAGATGCCGCTGTCTTTTCATATGCAGGTTCTCTTGTCACAACTTCTCCGTTTTTAATACTTGCGATCAAATTCTGCGTTTCTGCCTCTTCGTCGATCGACCAGCCGTAAGTACCTCCTGATACTTCCACTGTCTTTCCTGTCGGAGAAGTGATCGTTCTCGTTGTTCCGACTGTATCATAAGTTTTTCCGAAATCTCTCATCCATGCCCGGACAGCTTCTTCATTGAATGTTACATTCATATCAGCATCCGCCGAAACCCATGTCGAAATAAGAGCTTTGTCTACAACTACATTTTCTTTCATCGGATAGGTAATACTTGCCTGACAATATTTATTCATATCGTCACACGCTTTTTGAACTTCTTTTGATTCCGTTGTATATTTAGGTACTTTATAGCATTTTTCATTCAGAAGATTTAATTCCGGTTCAAAATTGGTAATATACTCTTTGATCTTTTTAGTCAAAATTTCCATATCTACCGCACTTCCATACACTTCCGGCTCTACTTTGAATGATTCACCGTCAAATTTAGGATATGCAGATACCGGTTCCGTCTGCTCTGCTTTCACTGCCTGAATCGACCCGATTGCTTTACTCAGTGCATCCTCATTATAATCAACGTTGATCGTCACTTCTGCGCTGGATTTTGAAAAAAGCGCTCGTATCCACAGAAGAGGATTCTGATTTTTCAATGCGTCTTTTACACTATCATCTTTTTTATACGTCATTGAAATTGCCTCTCCATTAATCTCGTCCGTCTTATTATCAGCTTCTATAATCTTCAAAGAATACCCTTCCACTTGGTCTTTCATATATGCTACGACATCCGATTCTGTTTTCCCCGAAAAGTCTTTTCCGTTAATTGTTGTATTAATATAGAAATGACTGATAAAAAACGCCGAAATACCAAGGTATATCACGAGCAGTCCGCCTATGATGCTTCCTCCAATGATCCACGCTTTTTTACTCCGCTTTCCTTTATTTTCTTTCATCTTTTTCTGCCGACGTCTTTTTCCCCTTCTTCGGAGCACTTTCTTTTTTTTCTTTTTTCCCTCTTCATCTTCATCTTCATACAGCTCATCGTCATCAATATCATCATCGTCAAAGCTGTCGTCCGCGCTGAAGTTGTCACTCTCCGAAAAATCTTCCTCATCTTCAAATTCTTCAAACACTTCTTCATCTAAAAGCCGTACGTCTTCTTGCCGGCGTAAGGATTTATTTTTCTTTTCACTCATCCGTTAATCATCTCTCTCCCTTTTTCAATATCACGGCAACATTATATTACGATTGTAAAAAAAAGTACAGTATATTGTTTTATTTTAAGAAAAATTAAGACCTTGCTTGTAACTGCTCCTTTCTTCCTATATAATGACTTTTGTAATTCTGCTTTTCGACAGAACTTTACATATAACAGAATTTTGAAAGGAGATCATTTTATGAGTGGCTCAACTTTTGGTAAAATATTTCGCATCACGACTTGGGGAGAATCTCACGGATCCGGCATCGGCGTCGTGATCGACGGATGCCCTTCCGGAATTTCTCTAAATGAAGAAGATATTCAGATATTTCTTGACCGCCGAAAACCCGGTCAGAGTAAATTTACAACGAGACGCAGCGAGGAAGATACTGTCGAGATTCTCTCGGGAATCTTTGAAGGCAAAACGACCGGAACACCGATTTCTCTTCTCGTACGTAATAAAGACCAACGTTCCCGAGATTATGGAAACATTGTTTCTATGTTTCGTCCGGGGCATGCGGATTATCCTTTTACGGAAAAATACGGCATCCGCGATTACAGAGGAGGCGGGCGTTCTTCCGGTCGGGAAACAATCGGCCGTGTCGCAGCAGGCGCGATTGCCTCTAAAATCTTAAACGAACTCGGAATTTCTCTTTGTGCTTACACGAAGGCAATCGGTCCTTACGTAATAAATGAAACAGAATATAACTACTCCGAGATCAGCCAGAACAGTCTTTATATGCCAAACAACAATATCGCCGAGCAGGCTGGACAGTACATTACTTCTTTAATGAAAGAAACTAATTCCTGCGGCGGAGTTATCGAATGTATTGCAGACGGACTGCCTGTCGGCTTAGGAGAACCGGTCTTTGACAAGCTGGACGCGCTTCTCGCACAAGCTGTCATGTCGATCGGCGCTGTTAAAGGCGTAGAAATCGGAGATGGGTTTCAGGCAGCCTCTTCTGTCGGCTCAAAAAATAACGATCCTTTCTATGTTGAAAATGGAGAAGTACATAAGAAGACAAATCATTCCGGAGGTACGCTTGGAGGCATGAGCGACGGCTCCCGACTGATCGTCCGGGCAGCAGTAAAACCGACATCCTCTATCGCAATACCGCAGGAGACGATAAATACAGCGCATGAGAATACCGAAATCGTCATCCACGGAAGACACGACCCTGTAATCGTTCCCCGCGCAGTCGTTGTTGTAGAAGCTATGACCGCGATCACGCTTACCGATCTTCTTCTGCAGAATATGACAGCGAAGATGGATCATTTAAAACAAATCTATACAAAAGAAATTTAGGAGGCCGCTATGTCTAACCGATTGATCGATATTGTCGATATTACAAAATCTTATGGGGATTCTGTCATTTTAGACCAACTGAATCTTTATATACGGGAAAACGAATTTTTGACTTTGCTCGGACCAAGTGGGTGCGGGAAAACAACACTGCTGAGAATTTTAGGTGGTTTTGAAACACCTGATTCCGGAAAGATCATTTTTGATGGAAAAAATATTAATGACATTCCGCCAAACCGCCGGCAGCTAAACACCGTTTTCCAAAAATATGCTCTTTTTTCCCACATGACAATCGCTGACAACATTGCGTTCGGCTTAAAGATCAAAGGGAAATCAAAAGCTTACATTAAAGATAAAATCCGCTATGCTTTAAAACTTGTCAATTTGGAAGGTTTTGAAGACCGGTCACCGGACTCATTAAGCGGCGGACAACAACAGCGTATAGCCATTGCGCGGGCGATCGTAAATGAACCCAAAGTGCTCCTTTTAGACGAACCGCTCGGAGCTCTTGATCTGAAGCTTCGCCAAGATATGCAGTACGAACTGATCCGTCTGAAAAACGAACTCGGCATCACCTTTGTTTACGTTACTCACGATCAGGAAGAAGCGCTTACAATGTCTGATACGATCGTTGTTATGAATCAAGGCTATATCCAACAGATCGGTACGCCGGAGGACATTTACAATGAACCGCAAAATGCTTTTGTCGCAGATTTTATCGGTGACAGTAATATTCTGCCTGCTACGATGGTAGAAGATAAAGTCGTAAAGATACTCGGAGCTGTCTGGAACTGTGTAGACGTCGGATTTGGTCATAATAAACCGGTAGATGCTGTAATCCGACCTGAGGACATTGATCTTGTTGCTCCTGGAGAAGGAGTTATCAACGGAGTTGTCACAAATCTGATCTTCAAAGGGGTTCACTATGAAATGGAAGTTCTCGCAAACAATTATGAGCTTCTTGTTCATAGCACCGATATGTTCCCGGTTGGAACAGAAGTCGGAGTAAAAGTCGATCCTTTTGATATCCAGATCATGAAAAAACCGGAATCCGAAGATGAGGAGGCTGTTCCGATTGAAGAATAGAAAAATACTCGCAGGTCCATATTTATTCTGGGCAATGTCTTTTATCATTATTCCTCTGCTCATGATCTTGTACTATGGACTCACAGACAAAAACGGGAGTTTTACTCTGAATAATCTTTCCCAGATGACAACTCCCGAAAATTTAAAAGCGCTCGGACTGGCTCTTTTACTGTCGTTTATCAGCACTTTAATCTGCTTAGTCCTCGCCTATCCACTGGCTATGATTCTTGCCGAGAAAAATATGAATCAGACAAGTTTTATCGTACTGATATTCATTCTTCCGATGTGGATGAATTTTCTTCTTCGGACATTAGCGTGGCAGACACTTTTGGAAAAAAACGGAGTCATTAACAGCATACTTAATTTCCTCCATCTTCCGGAGCAGTCGATCATCAATACTCCATCTGCCATTGTTCTCGGAATGGTATACAATTTTCTTCCTTTTATGGTACTTCCGATCTACAATGTGCTGTCTAAGATTGATAAAGATGTTATCCACGCTGCCAGAGATCTCGGTGCGAACACTGCGCAGACATTTTTTAAGATCATAATGCCGCTTAGTATTCCCGGAATCATCAGCGGCATCACAATGGTATTTGTACCGTCTCTTACGACATTTGTAATATCTGATCTTCTCGGAGGAAGCAAGATCCTTCTGATCGGAAATGTTATAGAGCAGGAATTTAAACAAGGAAGCAACTGGAATGTCGGTTCCGGGCTTTCTCTTGTTTTGATGTTGTTCATCATTGCAAGCATGGCTCTGATTGCCAAATACGATAAAAACGGGGAGGGAAATACATTTTGATCAAATCAACCGCAAAAAAAATCTACCTTTTCCTGATCTTTGTATTGTTATACGCTCCCATTATCACTTTGATGGTTCTTTCTTTTAACAATACAAAAACACGTTCCAAATGGAACGGTTTTACAGGAAAATGGTATTTACAGCTTTTTCAAAACAAAGACATCATGAATGCGCTTTATACAACACTTATCATCGCCTTTCTTTCCGCTCTGATCGCAACTTTGATCGGAACTGCCGCCGCCCTCGGCATCCAGGCAATGCGTACAAAAGCACGTACATTACTTCTCGGAGTCACAAATATTCCGATGCTCAACGCCGATATTGTAACAGGAATTTCTCTCATGCTCCTTTTCATTGCATGTCGGTTTACACTTGGATTTTCCACAATATTGCTAGCACATATTACATTTAATATCCCCTATGTTATCCTAAGTGTCATGCCTAAATTAAAACAGACGAGCAAACGCACTTATGAAGCGGCGCTTGACCTCGGCGCATCTCCTTCTTATGCGTTCAGAAAGGTCGTTCTGCCGGATATCATGCCCGGAATTTTTTCAGGATTTCTGCTGGCATTTACTATGTCGCTGGATGATTTTGTAATCACCCACTTCACAAAAGGACCCGGAATAGATACACTGTCTACAAAAATATACAGTGAAGTCAGAAAGGGAATCAAACCGGAAATGTACGCACTGTCCACAATCATGTTTCTGACGGTTCTCATTCTGCTTTTTCTTGTCAATATGACCCCAGACGATCCGAAGGTCAAAAAAGCTGCCGTTCATGCGCCTGCCGGAAAATTCCGCAAATTCAGCAGATTTTTCTTTCATCGTTTCGCTCCTGCCGCAATCATGCTTGTCATCGTTATCGGCGGGTTCGTATATGGTTCTTCCTCCGGAAATATGTCCGGCGAAAAAGTCATTGTATACAACTGGGGAGACTATATTGATCCTGAAATTATTACGATGTTTGAAGACGAGACCGGAATCGACGTTGTATATGAAGAATATGAAACAAATGAAATCATGTACCCGAAAGTGCAGTCCGGCGCGATTGCTTATGACGTCGTCTGTCCTTCTGACTATATGGTGCAAAGAATGATCGAAAACGATCTGCTTGCCGAGATTAATTATGAAAATGTACCGAATTTAAAATATATTGATGATATTTATATGGAAATGTCAAAACAATATGACCCGGAAAACAAATACTCCGTTCCGTATCTTTGGGGAACGGTCGGAATACTTTATAACAAGAAAATGGTGGACGAACCTGTAGACAGCTGGAATATTTTATGGGATGAAAAGTATACGGACAGCATCCTCATGCAAGACAGTGTAAGAGACGCTTTTGCCGTTGCTTTAAAATCACTCGGATATTCTTTGAACTCAACAGATCTTGATGAATTAGAAGCCGCCAAAAAGCTTCTCATCAAACAAAAACCTCTTGTTCAGGCCTATGTCATCGATCAGGTTCGGGATAAAATGATCGGAAACGAAGCTGCACTCGGCGTTATTTATTCGGGAGAAGCACTTTATTGCCAAAAGGAAAATCCCGATCTGGAGTATGTGATTCCGAAAGAGGGATCGAACTTGTGGATTGACGCTCTCGTCATTCCGAAAAATGCACAAAACAAAAAGAACGCAGAGGCGTTTATCAACTACCTCTGCCGTCCTGATATTGCAAAAATGAATTTTGATTATATTACATATTCTATTCCCAACTCAGCAGGAAGAGAACTGATTGAAGACGAATCAATGCGCGAAAGCAACATTGCATTCCCCGATATCTCCCAACTTAAAAATTGCGAGACGTTTAATTTCCTCGGAGACGAAAACGAAATCATCTATAATCAACTGTGGCGGGAAATAAAATCAAAATGATCCGCCATCTATAAACGGAAGCATCCACCGCCGACAAACTCTCTTAACAGAGAGTTTGTCGGTATAAATTCACTTCCGATCCCAACAAAGTAATCAAAAAACTTAAGAAGCCTTTTTGCTTCAATAAATTCTTTTGAATCTTTATCCACCGCAAAAAGAAGCGGTTCCACATATTGCTTCAGCACTGCCAGTTCATAGATCAAAGAAGAATTAAACATCACATCCGCTTCTTCCTGAAACGGAAATATGTTTTTTTCCTCTCCTCTTCTTACTGAAGCCCACATAGAAATCGTCTTCGATGCAGAAGCGCCGCGTGTGCGGGAATCTCTTACAATCCTCCTGATCAACCTTCCGTCTGTCGTAGGGATCCGATTATGTTCATCGATGTTCAACTGAGTCAATGCGCTGATATAAATCTTAAATTTGTTCGCATCTGCCATTGTCTCTGTCAATTTTGGATTCAAACAATGGATTCCTTCTATTACAAGAATATCCTGTGAACCAAGTTTTTTCGGTTTAGATTCATACTTTCTCTTACCGCTTTTAAAGTCAAAAATGGGAAGATACACTTCCTCTCCTTTTAAAAGAGCCCTCATATCTTCATTAAATTTGGGAATGTCGATTGCTTCCAAACACTCAAAATCATAATTTCCATCTGAATCTTTCGGAGTATGTTCCCGATCGACAAAATAATTATCTACCGCAATCGGATGAGGTTTTAATCCATTCACCCTAAGCTGAATGGACAACCTATGTGAAAATGTCGTTTTTCCGGAAGATGATGGCCCTGCGATCAAAACAAACCGAACATCTTTCCGGTCTGCAATCTGTCTGGCAATCTCGCCTATTCTCCGTTCCTGATAAGCTTCCTGCACAAGCACAACTTCCCGCATATCTCCTTTTGTTACCATCTCATTAAGCGCTCCGACTGTTTCTATGTCCTGACAATCTCCCCATAAAACAGACTCTTTCAATACATGAAATAATTTAGGACTTGGTCTAAATTCGGGAATCTTTTCCGGCTGTTCTTTCACCGGCATCTGAATGACAAAGCCTTCATCATACAAATGAAGAGAAAAATATTTCAGATATCCGGTATCAGGAACCATATATCCGTAATAATAATCTTCAAACTCATTAATACTATATATGTTTACTTTTGAAACCCTCCGGTATTCAAATAATTTTTCCTTATCATACATTCCATGTCTGTGAAATAATTCGATCGCATCATCTGTATGAATTGTCTTCTTTTTAATCGGAATTTTTTCATCTGAGAGCCAACGCATCCGCTTCGCCACATCCGCAAGGAACTGCTCTGTAATTTTTATATCTCCGTCAACTGTGCAATAATATCCTTTATCCACCGAAAAATGAATTCTGACGCGTTCGATCTTATCATGTCCTGCCACATCATGAACCGCTTTTACAAGAAGAAAGCACAAACTTCTTTTATAAGTTTCATGTCCGATTGCATCTGCTGTCGTAATAAACTTCAATTCACAGTCTTTCTCAACTGTTTTTCTTAGTTCCTGCAGTCTGTTTTCTCCTTCCACTGCAAGAACGGCAGGATGAGAAAAACTACCGCAGAACTCTTTTGCAACAGCTTGATATGTTGTTCCTTCCTCAAATTCTTTTGTCTCGTTACCTACTGTAATATTATACTTTTTTTTCTCCATTTTCCGGAACACACTCCTTTTACCCAAATAAAGTCCACCTTTTAAAGCACTTGGAATGGATGAACTATCGGAATCGACATCACATCCAATACCGGAAGTTTTTCATGTAAAAAGCATTTCATATCGTCTATGAATATATACTCTGTTCCATAATGTCCCGCATCAATGACCGCCAACCCCTGTTCAACCGCATCAATACCGTCATGATGACCTATGTCGCCTGTCACAAGCACATCTGCTCCTTTTTTTATCGCCGGCATTATCGCCGACTTTCCCGCCCCGGGAGAAACAGCAAGACAATGTACATTTTTTTTCATATCTCCATACACTTTCACACTTCCCAATTTCAATTTATGCTTCACATAGAGACAACATTCTTCCAATGTCATTTCCCGCTCAAGCATTCCGATTCTTCCGATTCCTTCTTCTGCTCCGTCTTTTTCCATTGTCACATCAAGCACATATGTTTTCTCAATACCAAGAATATCTTCTGCCAGCTTCGCCATGCCAAGCACATCATAATTTGTGTGCATTGCATAATAAGAAATGTCATTTTGAAGCAGCTTTACAACACGGCGTCCTATAAAATCTTCATCTGTCACTCTCTTCATTGGGGAAAATATAAGAGGATGATGCGTAATAAGCATATCTGTTCCTAATGCAATCGCCTTATCGATCACCTCTTCTGTCGCATCGAGCGCCAGATAAACCTTACTTACTTCTTTTTCCAGCCGCCCTGCCAAAAGTCCCACATTATCAAAATCAAGCGCCGCTTCTTTCGGATAAGACGCCTCTATCACTTGAATGATCTCTTTACAAAGCATAGTATTCCATCCCTTTCTCTGCAATATTTAATTCTTCTTCCAATTGCCGCTTTCTCACTTGTATCTTCTGAGAATCTTTCTTTTCAATCGACTTTAATATATCTGTTCTGATACGAATCTCCCGTTCCAAATAACGCTTTAACACCGGATGACGCTTTTCAAGAAGAAGCTTTCCATATTGAAGCTGTACGTCATTCCACATTTCCGATTTTATTCCGTCTTTCTTTCCGCTCTTCTTTGGAGGCCGGACTTTCATCATCGGATAGTATTTTCCGTCCTCTTCAACCATGTCTTCCTCTATAAAGAAAAAACCCTCCTGCAAAAGAAAGGCTCTTACTTTATCCGGTTCAGACTGCGGCTGAAGAATACACTCTTTTAAGCATGAAACTACATCATGCCCTTCCTCCAAAATACGAATCACAAGATTTCCACCCATCCCCGCAATTACTGCAGACTGCACCTCTTGTACTTTCAATGCAGAAAATCCATCTGAGAGACGTGTTTCTATCTGTTCTTCCATTTTATACGCACAAATATTTTCCTGCGCTTTTCTAAGCGGTCCTTTATTGACATCCATTGCTACCGCATAATCTGTTTTTCCTGTCTCTGTCAGAAAAATCGGTATGTACGCATGATCCGTTCCGATATCGGCCACTTGATATCCGGCAGTTACAAGATCTGCAACTGCACGGAGTCTTTTTGATAATTCCATCTGTATCCTCTTTTCTCGGTTACACTGTTTGCCGGATAATTAATCAAGATAATCTCTTAATTTTCTGCTTCGACTTGGATGGCGCAGCTTCCGAAGAGCTTTTGCTTCAATCTGACGGATACGCTCTCTCGTAACGTCAAATTCTTTTCCCACTTCCTCCAATGTACGCGCTCTTCCGTCATTCATTCCAAAACGAAGACGTAATACTTTCTGCTCCCTTTCGGTCAGTGTATCGAGCACTTCATCAAGTTGTTCTTTTAAGAGCGTCTGCGCCGCAGCTTCTGCCGGTACAGGCACGTTATCATCCTGAATAAAATCTCCTAAATGGCTGTCCTCTTCCTCGCCGATCGGAGTTTCGAGCGAAACCGGTTCTTGAGAAATCTTCAAAATCTCCCGAACACGCTCAACAGGCATATCCAGCTCTTTGGCGATTTCTTCCGGAAGCGGTTCTCTTCCAAGTTCCTGCAGAAGCTGTCTTGACACACGGATCAGTTTATTGATCGTCTCTACCATATGAACCGGAATTCTAATTGTCCTTGCCTGATCCGCTATAGCTCTTGTGATCGCCTGACGAATCCACCATGTCGCATATGTGCTGAATTTATAACCTTTATGATAATCAAACTTTTCAACAGCTTTGATCAAGCCTAGATTTCCTTCCTGGATCAGATCAAGAAAGAGCATGCCTCGTCCTACATACCGCTTCGCAATGCTGACAACAAGACGCAGGTTCGCTTCTGCCAGCTCTTTTTTTGCATCCTCGTCGCCTTCTTCCATCCGTTTCGCCAGTTCAATCTCTCGCTCTGCACTTAAAAGCGGTACTTTTCCGATTTCTTTCAAATACATACGAACCGGATCTTCAATACTTACTCCTTCCGGAACGGAAAGGTCGATATTCTCCATATCGACTTCTTCTTCCTCTGCGATCATATTGTCGATATCTACATCATCGTCCGTATCAGCCGTGATCCGCAAGACGTCAATATTATGTCCTTCTAAATACTCAAAAACTTTTTCCATCTGTTCGGCGCTTAATTCCATGTCCGCAAAAAAGTCATTGATCTCCTGAACATCAAGTATACTTTTTTTCTTCTTTCCCAGAGCGACAAGCTCGTTCATTTTTTCCAGAAATTTCTGTGCATTCTCTTCCATGTGTCCATCCTTCCTGATCTGTGCGCATACGCAGATCATCTTGTTTTATTTTATCCTTAATCTATAGAAATATGCAGTTGCCTCAGTTCCTCAAGCTTCCGCTTTTCTTCCATTAAATGCTGCAATCCGGCCATATCTGACGGATCCAGATTCAGCGTTCGCTCATTGATGCTGTGAGCTTTTACTTTTAAAATTGTATCTTTCAACGCCTGATCCTGTTCTTCTTTTGTTTTCAGTTGGCGGATTTTCGTATGAAAAAGAGAAGCCGCTTCCCTATGTTCTTCCTCTGATGTGAAATGATTCAAAAGTTTTGCCGGATTTAGTTCTCCTTTTTCATGCTGCTCATATAAAAGTTTCGCAACGCGCCGATTTAATTCTCCTGTGAAATCATCCGGACTTATGTAACTGCTTATCTTTGAATACAGATTTTCATTTTCGATCATCCATGTAAGCAGAACTTTCTGCGATGTAACAATTCCGTCTTCTTTTTGCAAGACCGCCCCATCGGCTTTTTTCGGGCGTGTGACCGGGCGGGCAAGTCCTGTACTTACAGCAGTTTTTGCGACAAGTTTTTCCAGACTCTCTTTGCTTACTTTATATGCAGATGCAACTGCCTCGATATAATTGTTCCGTTCCAATTCATCTTCAAATGAGAGCAGCCTATTTGCCGCCTCTCTGAAAAAAGCAGTTTTTCCTTCCGGGGAAGCCATATCAAATTCTCTCTCTAATATTTCAAGACTGAACATAAACCCGTTTCTTGCATTTTGGATACGATTTTCAAATTCCTGCGCGCCAAGATTTTTAATAAATTCGTCCGGATCTTTATACGGATCCATACGGATTACTTTTGCCGATATTCCCGCCTCTTTCAGTATCGGAACTGCTCGAAGCGCCGCTCTTGTACCTGCATCATCACTGTCATATGTCAGATAAACTTCCTGAACATATCTTTTGATCAAAGAAGCATGTCCTGATGTAAGAGCCGTTCCGAGAGATGCCACGGCATTTGTAAACCCAGCCTGATGCAAAGAGATAACATCCATATATCCCTCACAAAGCAAAAAATAAGTTTTTCTCGATGTCCTCGCTCTGTTAAGTCCATATAAATTCCTGCTTTTGTCGAACACTGCCGTCTCGGGAGAATTCAAATATTTCGGTTTTCCGTCCCCCATAACGCGGCCTCCGAACCCGATCACCCGGCTGTTTACATCCATGATCGGAAAGATGACACGATTCCAAAATTTATCATACACTCCCTGTCGTTCATCTGTATTGATCAGTCCGGCCTGCCGGATCAGATCTTCACTATACCCTTTTCCTCTCAAATATTGATACAGATCATCACTGTATTTTGTTGAATATCCAAGTCCAAACGCCGTGATCGTCTCTTCTGTCAAACCTCTGTCCGTCAAATATGTATGTGCTCCCACTCCTCTTTCGGACTTTAGCTGCACATAATAATATCTGGCAGCGATTTTATTTATCTCTAAAATAGACGCTTTTAAATCCGCCCTTTGTTTTGCTTCCTTCGAATATTCGGCCTCCGGAAGTGCAATTCCCGCTCTGTCTGCAAGAAATTTTACAGCCTCCATGAATGAAAAATTCTCATACTCCATCAAAAACGTAAATACATTTCCCCCTGCCCCGCATCCGAAGCAGTAATACATCTGCTTCTGTCTGCTGACAGAAAACGAAGGCGATTTTTCATTATGAAACGGACACAGCCCAAAGTAAGTACTTCCTCTTTTCTGTAATCTGACATAATTCGAGATCACATCGACAATATCATTCCTTGAACGGACTTCTTCTATTAAATCATCTGAATAAAACGGCACACTCCTTCCCTCCTTTTTTTATCTCAAATCCAACTCTAATAGCCATCGCCCTGCCATGCCTGCGGCAGGAAAAATTCGCTGAACTTTGCAATGGCATACTGATCTGTCATACCGGAAATATAATCACAGACGATACGCTCCTTTGTTTCACCGGTATCGGTCATCCGTATATATTTCTCCGGGATCAGTTCCATATGATCTAAATAGTAATCATAAAGCTGTTCTAATAATGCCCTCGCTTTGACTTCTTCACCCTTTGCGACAGGATTTTTATAGACATGCTCAAACATAAATTCACGCAGCTTTAACATTGCTTCTCCGACTTCTTTTGACATCATAATGTCATCTTTGCCGATACTGTTTGTGATAATATTATGTATTAAAGTATTCAAACGTTCTTTTGTCGTATGTCCTAAAATATCACGCAGATCTTTTGGAATATCTTCCTCTACCATGATCTGTGCACGTATCGCATCATCGATATCGTGATTGATATAGGCGATCTTATCGGAAAGCCTTACGATCTTTCCCTCTAAAGTATGAGGCATCGTCTTTGTCTGATGATTTAAGATACCATCCCGCACTTCCCATGTCAGGTTTAGTCCTCTGCCGTTTTTTTCTAATTTTTCTACAATACGGACGCCCTGTTCATTATGGTGAAATCCGTTCGGACAAAGCGAATCTAAAATCTGTTCTCCTGCGTGTCCGAAAGGTGTATGCCCAAGATCATGCCCTAATGCGATCGCTTCTACTAAATCTTCATTTAAACGTAATGCCTTTCCGATCGTTCTTGCATTCTGGGATACTTCCAGGGTATGCGACAAACGGGTGCGGTAATGGTCACCTTTGGGTGTCAGAAAAACCTGTGTCTTGTTCTTTAATCTCCGAAAAGACTTGCAATGTAAGATCCTGTCACGATCTCTCTGAAAAACCGGACGGATATCACAGGGTTCTTCTTCCCGTTCCCTGCCTCTTGTATGAATACTAAGGGTTGCATATGGACTCAATGTTTCCTGTTCCATTTTTTCAATATTTTCACGAATTGTCATTTATTCATCTCCCATATTGACTTAGCCAAATGAATCCCTACTCTTTATATTTACCGCATTTTTTTTTCTTTTCCTTTTTTTATTACATTTTTTTTAAAAATTTAGTTATGATTCAAGGCTAATTTCAAACATTGCCTCTGACTTGTCGTGCTCGCACGTAAAAGGCAGATGTAATGTTTGAAATGATACTGCGAAGCAGTAACTACAAAAAAGATGCCGCAGATTTACTTTCCGTGACATCTTTGTATGCTAAGCTGTTCCTTTATTCACCTGATAACTAACGATGCAAAACAGACAATATCTGCTTCAATTCATGTACATCTAATTGTCCGGGAGCAGATGTCTTTCCTGCTGCCCCAAAGGTGAGGGCTGAACCTGTCAATTCTCCGCAGATCCGGCTGATCATTCCATCATGTGACATGGACATGGTAATAATCGGGCGGTCTGCATACTGTTCATGCATCTCTGTTGTTGCTTCTAATAATGACAATACATCTGCCTTCTTCTCCGGCATGACTGCTATCTTTGGAATATCTGCATCATACGACTGCATCTGACGTAGCCGTTTTATGATTTCTTCTTTGGGTGGTGTCTTTGTAAAATCATGGTTAGATGCTACTACTTTAACTCCTGCCTGATGTGCTGCTACAATCAGCCGTTTTACGGTATCTTCCCCGATAAATGCTTCAACATCGATCAGATCTGCATAGCCGCTGTTTATAACGGCAAGATTCAGTTTTTCATAATCTGCTTTTAAAATCTCTTTTTCTCCACCTTCTTTTGCTGTACGGAAAGTGGCAAGTAATGGCATCTCTCCTAAGATATTTCGCAGTTTTTCTGCTGTTTTTATGACTGCCTGCTCATCTGTGACCTGTGCGTACCAGTCCATACGCCATTCTACAATATCTGCCGGCAGAGTTTTTATTTTTTCAGCTTCTGTTAGTATATTTTCTTCTGTGTTCTCTACGATGGGGACGCAGATTTTTGGCATTCCTTCACCGATAGTTAAGTTTCTGACTTTTACTGTTTTCATTTGGGGACTCCTGTTGGTTTTTTCTTGTAATATTTCTCTTATGATGAATGTTATGTTTTGAGATGACTTTGTAGTTAAGGATAGCGTATGTGGGGGATTATGTAAAGTGGAATGATGGATAAATTGTGAGCCTGTGTCTGGGTAGGGTTTTGGTATACTGTCATTGCGTCCGTATCCGGTGGTCTGGTTTCAGCCCGGTTTTCTAGTGTGCCTACGCAGGTGGTGACATAAGCACTTATTCTAAAAACTGCCCAAAACTCGCCTTTTATGCGGTGGAAAGTTTATCGTTATTAAGCTCAAACAGTTGGGCAGTTTTTGCGCTTATGCCACCACCTGCTAAGGCACACACGAAAGCCGGTCAATGAAACCTGCAAAGGGCATACGGACGCTGCCACAGTTTTTATTTGCACTTTGAGGGACACAGGCAATTTACGTTTGTGGTACATCAAGAAAATTTCATTTCTTAGACATGGCTATCATTTACGATCTTACAGTTATAGTTATTCCTTCATCTTTCAAATACATTGGGTGAAATTTAAGGATTGTTCCTCGAACAATCCTGCCTGTGTCGCTCGAACTCTAGGGCAAACTGTCCGGTGTGAAAGTAACATCTCCTGCTTAGCGGCACTAAAAAGCTGTTCTCGAAACTTGCATCTTCTTTATTAAAGTGCTAGTATGGAGAAAGATAATAATTTAACAAAGTCAATAGGAGGTATATATGGATTACTCGAAAGAATATACACAGAAACTTGTTACTGCCGATGAAGCAGTCAAAGTGATAAAATCCGGTGACTGGGTAGATTACGGCTGGTGTACCGGAACTCCGGATGCCTTAGATAAGGCTCTTGCAAAAAGAACCGATGAATTAAAAGATATCAAATTAAGAGGTGGTATCCTCTTAAAAGTTCCTGCCATTTTTGAACGTGAAGATGCAGGTGAGCATTTCACATGGAATTCCTGGCATATGTCCGGTATTGAACGTAAGCTGATTGCAAAGGGATGTGCATTCTATGCTCCACTCCGTTATTCCGAACTACCTCGTTATTATTATGATCTTGCAGATAAAGATGATGTTGCAATGTTTCAGGTAGCACCAATGGACAAACATGGCTATTTCAATTTTGGTCCTAATGCATCCCATATGATGGCTGTCTGTGAAACTTCCAAAAAGATCATCGTAGAAGTAAATGAAAACATGCCTCGCTGTCTTGGCGGTTTTGAAAATGGCATCCATATTTCTAAAGTAGATCTTATCGTAGAAGGTGAAAATCCTGCAATCGGAGAAATGGGTGGCGGCGGTGCACCTACAGATGTTGATACTGCTGTTGCAAAACTGATCGTGGAAGAAATTCCAAATGGTGCCTGCTTACAGCTTGGTATCGGTGGTATGCCAAATACAGTTGGTTCCATGATCGCTGATTCTGACCTGAAAGATTTAGGTGTCCATACAGAAATGTATGTAGATGCTTTTGTTGATATTGCAAAAGCAGGTAAGATCAATGGTTCTAAAAAGAACATTGACCGTTTCCGTCAGGCATATGCTTTTGGATGCGGTACGAAAAAAATGTACGATTATCTGGACGAAAATCCGGAACTTTTAAGTGCACCGGTAAGTTATACCAATGATATCCGTTCCATCTCTGCATTGGATAATTTTATTTCGATCAACAATGCCGTTGACCTTGACCTTTTCGGACAGATCAATGCGGAATCCGCCGGGATCAAACAGATCAGCGGTGCCGGTGGACAGCTTGACTTCGTATTAGGTGCTTACCTTTCTAAGGGTGGTAAGAGTTTCATCTGCTGTTCTTCTACTTTTAAGACGAAAGACGGTCAAGTGAAATCCCGTATCGTACCTACCTTAAATCCGGGTTCTATCGTAACAGATACGCGTGCAAATACACATTACGTTGTTACAGAATACGGTAAGGTCAATTTAAAAGGTCTGTCCGCATGGCAGCGTGCCGAAGCACTGATCTCGATCGCCCATCCTGATTTCAGGGACGAGCTGATCGCTGAAGCTGAAAAATTAAAGATCTGGCGCAGAAGCAACAAATAATCATTTTTTCTTTGAAAATTTATCTTTGACAGCTTCACCGGTTGGTGTCGCTGCAAGACCGCCCTGTCCGGTTTCCCTTAGAGATTCCGGCAGGGCTTTTCCTATGGAACGCATTGCATCGATCACTTCATCCGGCGGGATCTTGCTGTTGATCCCTGCCATGGAAAGATCTGCTGAAGTCAATGCATTGACGGCTCCTAATACATTTCTTTTGACACAGGGAACTTCAACAAGTCCCGCTACCGGATCGCAGACTAAGCCTAGTAAATTCTTAAGTGCCAACGCTGCTGCATTAGAAATCCCTTTTTCATCCGCCCCCATCAGATAAGCAACTGCTCCTGCCGCCATTGCAGAAGCCGATCCGATCTCTGCCTGACAGCCGCCTGCTGCCCCTGCGATAAATGCACGCGTTGCGATCACACCACCGATTCCGGCAGCTACATATAATGCTTCTGTCATCTTTTCATCAGAAAATCCTTTGTTTTTCTGTAAAGTCAAAAAAACGGCTGGAATAACTCCGCAGGAACCCGCCGTCGGTGCTGCAACGATCCTTTTCATGCAGGCATTTGATTCGCCCATCTTAATTGCTTTTTCCATGACCTCACCGATAAAGTCTCCGCACAATACCGTCTTTGCTACCCTTGCCTGTGCCATTTTTTCTCCATCCGTTCCGACAAGTCCCGATGCAGAATACTGTTTTTTATCATATGCAAGATCTGCCTCCTGCATCATCTGGTACATATGCTTCATTTTTTCAAACGAAACCTCTTTTGTGATCCCCTGCTCCTTGCAGTCGTCCTCTAAGATCACTTCGTAATAATTTTTATTCTGCTTACTGACCGCAGCTTCGATTTCTCCTAATGCTCTAAACATATTCTTCCTCCAACAGACTTAAATACGTTACCTTTATGATACCCTCTAAATGCTCTAACCATGCGATTGCTTCTCTTGGTATTTCCTGATCACATTCAATGACCATAACAGCATTGCCGCCCCGGTTTGAACGGTATAACTGCATCGTTGCAATATTGACAGATTTATGTGCTAACATGGAAGTCACTTCTGTAACATGTCCCGGCTGGTCAAGGTTGTGTACGATCAGTGTCGGCAGATCTCCGCTGAAATTAACCGTCAGACCGTCCATTTCACAGATACGGATCTGTCCACCTCCGATAGACGCTGCGATAATCTCAAGTTCTCTGCCGGATACGCCTGTTAAATTCATTTTTACAGAATTCGGATGTGCTTCTCCCAGATCAATTCCACTGATCGTATAGTGCATTCCTTTTTCCCTTGCAATGGCAAAACTGTCAGGGATATTTGGATCGTCTACATCTAATCCTAACAATCCTGCAACTAATGCTTTGTCTGTACCATGTCCCTGTCCGGTTGCTAAAAAAGAACCATGAAAATAAATCTTTGCACTTTCAATTTCTTCTGCTAACAGCCTTCTTGAAACCCGTCCGATCTTGACCGCTCCTGCTGTATGGGAACTCGATGGTCCGACCATCACCGGTCCTATAATATCAAATAGATTCATCTGCGCCCTCTCTTTCTGTTAATGAAAAAGCCAACGGAATCTTTATCTTCCATTGGCTTTGCTTCTTCGCAAATCATATATCTTTTAGCTTGTCTGCTCTTTATTCTGGTCTAAAATATCCATCACCCGCTGGATCTCTGCACCTTCCACCGGAGCCTCACCATATTCTACATGTTTCTGTTCACTGGTGATTCCGCCAAATCTGCGTTCTCCTTTTTCCTTGCCCTGCTCGATCGTAAAGTAATTGACTTCTTCTGTTGCCGGATTCAATGTTACATAAATCCGATGGCATAATTGCACCTGATCTTTGATCTCCGGCAGATCGATTCTGACTAATAATAATTCATCGCTGATATTTAATGCCATAACGGAAAAATCACTTTCGCCATATGGATATAATTCCGGCTGCTGGAATGCCTTTTGATAGATTTCATTGACTAAGGCTTCTTTTTCATCACTTAACTGTTGTACAAATTCTGCCTTACCGCCATATAACCGGAGCGGAAGATCACGGAATTCTGCTTTCTGGCGCATCATATTCTGGAACTGACGCGGTGAGATCCTGACCTGTTTTGCTCCTGCTGCTAACATCTCATCTTCCTGCTTGATTGCTTCTAATAATTCTTTTTTGAAACGCAGATTATCTGAAAATGGATTCAACACTAATCCTTTGGTTCCCATGCCTTCATTTAATGCTAAAGTATAGCAGGATTTGAATGGCATATTCATGATCAGGTCAAATTTCGGTTCTTTTGGGATCTGTGCAATGTTTGTATAGATTGGGAAATACATCTCACCCTCTGCATTGGATAATAATGTAGGGATCGGTGCGGTTCCTTCCGGCAGTCTGACCTGTACACCGGGATTCTCTTTTGCCTGCTCTTTCATTGCCTGTATCTCCGGTGTATCCGGAAACATTCCCGGTACAAAGAAAGATGTCTTTTTCATCTGATGTACCAGTGCTCTTAAATTATCCTGTACCGGATCTTCTTTGTAATATTTGATCAACTGTTCTGTTTTGATCGTTTCATTATTTGCATTAGTATTTGTATTATTCGGTTCGTTATTCATATCTGCCCCATTGTCCTTCTTTTTATAATAAGTCGTAGCTATTCAGCATCTTCATAGTTACGATGCCAAAATCCATGAAAGTTTGCTGCGCAAAGGGATTTTGGCACACCTGAATCACTTTCTTACGGTCAGAACAGCAAGTGTTTTGACCTGTGCTGAACAATTATAATAAATCTATTATAGCACGTCTATGCGGCTTCGTCACTCTTTATTTTGTTTCTGTTACACTCTTTTCACTAAATATTTACTTTTCCCTTGTATGTCGAATCCTCTAGTGCTAAAATTTTACCTTGATGTGTTTTTTATCAGAGGAGAAGAATTTATGGAAAGTCTAAAACCAAAGCTATTCGAAGTATTACACAATTATTCTAAAGAACAGTTGATCAAAGATATCATTTCCGGTATCATCGTGGCGATCATCGCCCTGCCTTTATCGATTGCTCTTGCGATCGCATCTGGTGTGACACCTGAATGTGGTCTTTATACTGCGATCATCGCAGGATTTTTTATTTCTTTTTTCGGTGGCAGCCGTGTACAGATTGGTGGTCCTACTGCGGCATTTGTTGTTATCATTTATGGCATTGTCGCAGAATATGGGCTTGACGGACTGACCGTTGCTACCATCCTTGCCGGAATCTTTCTGATCATCATGGGCATCTGCCATTTTGGTTCGCTGATCAAATACATTCCTTATACGATCACGACCGGATTTACCTGCGGTATCGGTGTCAGTCTGTTAGTCGGACAGGTCAAAGATTTTCTCGGACTTGATATGGGTGCTGTTCCATCCGAATTTTTAAGCAAAATTTCTGCTTATGCTGCCCACATCACGACCGTAAACGTATCTGCACTTGCCGTTGGTATTCTTGCGATCGCGATTCTGATCGTCTGGCCAAAAATAACGGATAAACTTCCCGGTTCCCTGATCGCCATTATCGTGACCACGATCCTGGTAAAAGTGACCGGACTGCATGTCAATACGATCGGCAGTGTCTATGGTGAACTGTCCTCTGCCCTGCCGCATCCGGCGATCCCTGCAGTCACCATGGGAATGATCCAGAAACTGATCTCACCTGCTTTTACGATCGCTATCTTAGCCGGAATCGAATCCCTGCTTTCCTGCGTGGTATCCGATGGCATGATCGGTGATAAGCACAATTCCAATGCGGAACTGATCGGACAGGGGCTTGGAAATATTTTTTCCGGCCTGTTTGGCGGTATTCCTGCAACCGGTGCGATCGCCCGGACAGCCGCTAATGTAAAAAATGGCGGACGTACACCGATCGCCGGCATTGTTCACAGTATCACTCTGCTGATCATTCTGTTAGTGCTGATGCCCCTTGCTGCTTTGATCCCCATGACAACGCTTGCTGCTGTCCTGATCATGGTAGCATGGAATATGTGTGACTGGTCTGCCTTTTTTAAGCTGGTTAAAACAGCTCCAAAAAGTGATTCGATCGTCCTGATCGGCACCTTTCTTTTAACCGTTATTTTTGACCTTGTGATCGCAATTGAAGTTGGTATTGTCGTATCATCTTTATTATTTATGAAACGAATGGCAGAAGTAACTGACGTAACCGGATGGAAATATATTGAAGAACCGGACGTTACCGATGGAGAAGCAGAAAAAATGCTGTCTTTATCAAAACATATCCGTGTATTTGAGATCAGCGGTCCTATGTTTTTTGCGGCTGCTGACCGCCTGACTGCAATCGATTCCAAACAGTTTACAAAGGTAGTCATCATCCGTATGCGAAGCGTTCCTGCGATTGATGCAAGTGCAATGCATTCTTTACATAGTCTTGCTGACCGTGCCGAACGTAAAAAGATCCGTCTGGTCTTTTCACATGTCAATGAACAGCCGCTTTCTGTTATGAAAAAAGATGGCTTCTTTGACCGGATCGGTGCAAATAATTTCCGTAGTGATATCATCGATGCAATCGATTATGCGGAGCATTGTTTACAGTCATAGAGTCTTTTCATCTGTAAACACCTGAATCATTACATACTTGAACAGTAACCACAAATCCCCTCGTTACCAAATGATCTGGTAACAAGGGGACATTTTTCATTCTGACAATTTCTATCTCTGATACGATCTGTTTCTGACATACCCATCTATAATACTTATTACAACTGTTCTTTTGTCATCTGCTCAATAAATTCTGCCGCATCATCCGGTGCATCGTCGATCGAATCATCTCCGACATCTACAACTTTCACTTCTTTTCGGTATAAGATATCATACATCACAGGTACCACAAATATCGTCATAAAGGTTGCATAGAATAGTCCTCCCGCAACGACGACTGCCATACCATGTCCAAGCTCACTTGCCGTATCCTGACTAAAGATCATTGCAAGCATTGCTAAGATCGTTGTAAATGCAGTCATTAAAATCGGGCGCATACGTGTTTTTCCGGTTGCAGCTAATGCATCCCGCCTTTCCATGCCACCAATCCGAAGCTGGTTTGTGTAATCTACGAATACGATACCATTGTTGACAACAGTTCCCATCAATACTAAAAATCCCATCAACGTGATCAATGACAACTGCTCTCCGGTCATAAGCATTGCCAAAAGTCCTCCGGTAAATGCCAGTGGGATCGTAAAGATAACGATAAATGGCGATAACAGGCTCTGGAACTGTGCCACCATGACCAGATAGACGAACGGCAGGGCCAGTGCC
>OIWL01000738.1_pt1 | contig 41198 bp, 34 predicted proteins | sample 1587561 | NCBI WGS metagenome assembly OIWL01 (sample SAMEA3888903, study PRJEB22519) | human gut metagenome | biome: human gut; feature: human-associated habitat; material: faeces | place: Denmark | collected 2010 | reverse complement strand
AGTATTTCTCTGAACCGTAAGCTGTGCCGTCTACATATACACGGTATCCGCCAACTGCTGTATCATCTGTTGCTGCATCCCATGTAATCTCAAGGTCACCGTCTTTTGTTTCCTTCGCTGTAACCTTAGCATCACTGCCCCATACAGGAGCTTTGTAATCATAGTTTTCTAATGTCTTAACTGTTGCTTCAGGATACTTGTATTCAACGCCTGCATCTGTAAATGCTACAACCTGAATCTTGTTATCAATACCAGGTGTAAGACGTCCAACCTGATTGCTCATCTTATCTACTGAAGCGTAGTTCTTAATCTGGTAGTTGTAAAGTGTCTTAACAAGATTTCCGTTAGCATAAATCTTATAACCACGAACTCTTGCATCGTCCTTTGAAATTCCTGTCCATGTACCCTGTGCACATGTGTAAATTGCACTTTCAAGTGATACACTTGTTCCTTCAGGAGCTGTAATAGCTGCTGTATCCTTTGTTCCTTCTGTTGTAAATTCTGTTTCACCGATAAGTGTCTTGTTGTTTTCTGCCTTTAAGCTGTTAGCAGAATCACCTTTTTCACTTACATATACTTTAAATGTATATTTAACACCTGATGAAAGTCTGTTAATTATTGTATTTGTATCTGTGATACCGTCAACCATGTCTACCTTAACACCGTCAACATATGTATCAACTCCGTAGAATACGTCTGTATCATTTTCTACTGCTGTCCATGAAAGCTTAACTGATTTTGCTTCTGCTGACTGTGAAGGAGTTGATGGAGCTTCTGTTGCTGTGCTTTCTTTAAGAAGTGAATCTGCTTCTGCAACAGGTGCATCAAAGTAAATTCCATAAACCATTGGCTTAGAGCCCTGGCAGTAGTAGTAATATGTCTTACCAGCCTTTAAGTTAAATGTCATAACATCTGCTACCATTGTATCTGTAGCTTTATTAGTAACATTTGCTCCGTCAGGTGATTCAAGGAAATGCCATACCTTGCCTGTTGCTCTGCTATGTAATGTAACTGAGCAGTCAACCTTAGGGCTGAATACAAATGTAGCTGTTCCATTACCAGGAATAGCTCCGTCTGCATTTGCTGCTGTTGAAGCCTGAACAAACTGTTTATATGTAACACCTGCTATTGTTACAGGTTCTTCTGGTGTATCAAGCTCTGCAAGTACATGAGCTGTAGCATCTTCAAGTGACTTAACTGTACCATATTTACCACTTGTATTATACTCTGTTCCTGCTGTCATTCCGTTTGAAATGTCTACTGACTCTCTTGCTAATGCTGTTGATGACTTTACACCTGTTAAATCTCTTACATTAGCTACATAATTTGCTGTACTTCCTGTAGATGTAAATACTAAGAAAATCTTATGTGTCTTAGATGTATCAACACCTTCAGGTAATGTAACAGGCATTTCAATATCTACATATCCATCAGCCTTTGCTTTTGTAAGTGTTGCAGAAGCAATCTCTGTACCTGTCTTAGAGTCAAGACGTACTGAAACTTTCTGTGTACCATTATCTGTCTGTCTTGCAATTGGAACTATAAGCTTCTCAAGACCTGTTACATCACAGTCTGGGAATGCAAATCCCTGCTCATATCCTGGATATGATGTGCCACCCTTGTTATACTCATTATCATAAATGTAACCAATATTATGCTGTTCATTCTTTGTCTCAAGCTTTGGAACAGGTTTTACTTTGTTTGCTGTTGCTGCATCATTGAAGAAATCTAAGCATTTATCAACGCTTACTGTCCACTTTTCACCTGTTGTCTCATCACCCTTTGATGATTCATCAGGAGTCTCTGTCTCAGCCTTATAATCCTTTGCTGTTACTGTTTTATCTGTTACCGTGATTCCGCTCATTGCTGCTTTCATCTTATCTGTGCATGCATTGAGTGAATCCCATGTTGTGCCCTGGAATACAAGGTTATTACAATACTGTATATTGTTCCATGCCTTATTTGTATTCTTTGATACTGAATTATTGTTGTATGACTTTGTAACTACGTTATAGAATACTGAATTATCGCATCCGATAAGTGTCTCCCAGCCATTCTTGTTCTTATATGAACCATTAGAACCTACATTACCAAATGTAATATCCTGGAAGTACATATTATGATGTGAATGTAAAGGCTTGCTTGTATCGCCTACAGGGTCAACATCTGCAAGTACCTGGATTGTATTCTGGTTAGCACCATATACCGAAACATTGTATGATGCAAAGTTGTAGAACTCACCAATCTCTGCATGCTCTGTTGAAGATGCTGAGTTAGGGTCACCATAGCTTGTTGTAAATACCCAGCCCTGATTTGTATCAGCTACTGCACAGTCACGCATTGTGATGTTAGCACCGAAACCGCCGTTTGTAGGAGCTGACTTGAAACGGAATGCCATATCAATGTGGTTCATTACAGTATCTTCAAAGAGAACGTCCTGAATACCGTTACCTGTGTGGCTTCCTGCTGCAAGTCCGCCGTGACCTTCACGAAGGAAGTTATCAAACATCCAGACTTCTGAGTTTGTCTGAATCTCTGAATCTCTTGCACCCATACCAACCGAAGCACCGAAACCTAAGTTATCATCACCTGTATCTGTGAAGTTACCCCAGCAGATTACGTTCTGTGAACATCCGTATCCAAGACCATCACCATTGTTACCGTCATATGAGAATACTTTTACGTTTGTTGTCGCAATATTTCTTGAATCAAGAATATTTACTGAGTGGTTTGATGGATTCTCAATTGTGATATCACCAACATATACATTTTCACAGTTTCTCATAATGAGAAGGCTTGAACGTGTTGCATATGCATTCTTTAAATCTGTATCAGAAATACCTGTTGCATTTTTATCAAGTGCTGCAATCTGTTCATCTGAATATTTACGTGTTCCATCTTCGTTAAATACATTTGCAAGATATTTTCTTGCTGAATCAGCAGCCTGAACGCCATAATCAAATACCTTCTTATTATTACCACCTACATATCTTGGTGTACCCCATGTCTTTGTGTCTGCAGGGTCGCCTGCCTGTGTACTCTCACCCTTGTTAGATGTATAGCCGTCTCCTTTTATTGCATCTTTAATGCCATACTTCCAGCCATTACCATAAAGAGTACCTGTACCTGTTACTCTTACATTTGTAATAGGATTTGACTCGTCTGCTGTCATTGCATTTACAAGTCCCCATCCTCTTGTATCTGTATAGAATGGATACATAAGGAAGCCGATTTCAAAATGGTCGCTGTTTGGTGATGCCCAGAGTGTACCATTTACTTCAAGTGTCATATTGCTCTTGAGCCAGAGAGCACCACTTACGAATACTTTTCCGTCTGTATTTTCAGGGATTACAACTTTGCCACCTTCAGGACATGCATCAATTGCTGCCTGTATAGCCTTTGTATTCTTTACAATTTTTTCATTTATTTCATCATTATAAGTTACATAACCTTCTGATTCCTCAGCACCAAAATCCTTAATATTAAGAACTTCTGCTTTGGCAGTTGTTTTCTGTTTAATTTCCTTGGCAGTTCCAAGTTCCTTGCCATCTTTATCGATTGCAACAACCTTGAATGTATACTCTGTATCAGCTTCAAGACCTGTAGCTCTGTAAGCATGGATATCTACATTTACCATGTCTATATCACTTTTGCCCTGAGCTGTATAATAATCATAGAAAGAATCCATATACTGTGAAGCCCATGCTGCATTTACCTTATAATTTTCTCTTGCTGTACCTGCAAGCTTTCCATTAATGTAGACATTATAATCTGCTACATTGTCATATTTCTCCGGCTTCTGCCATACAAGACCAATACTTGACTCGTCATATGCAAGTGTTGGTACCTGTAAATCTGTAATATCACTAGAACCTTTTGTCTTATCAAACAAAGGACTCTCAAGTTCCTTTGTACCAAATGTGTCGCTTGAAATTACATCAAATACGTTCTTATTTACGTACTTGTCATGTCCGTCTGTTGTTGGCAGACCAGCGGCTCCTGTCGTAACTCCAGCAAAATTCACTGAGCCGACCGCCATCAGTGCAGCAAGACCAAGTGCCGCTGCTTTTCTGAATCTCCTCATAAAATCCTCCTTTTGCACTCTTCGTGCCTATAGAAATAATCTATAGAATAACTCTTTATACAGGTTTTAAAAACTTGGGGTGACCATATACACCCCATTTGTAAAAACCCATCTTAAATAAAATACATTATTTTCACGACTTTTGCACAAGTATTTTATTTAAGTATCTTTACCATACAACATTGTGCATTTTTTGTCAATTTAATTCAAGTTTATTTTAGTTTTTTGTGCATATTATATATTTTTCATTGAATTTCCGAGGATACAGGCTGATTTTATTGTGAATATTTTTTACATAAATTTTACATAGATATATATTGATTTTTTATACTTCTTGATGTATTATCATTACATCAGCACGTAGTTTTAATTACTACTTGTCATTGTTTTAATGAAAGGAATGATTTTTATGACTAATTTTACAAGTAACAATAATCACTTTAAGATAAAAGATCCCGGCAGTGCAATTACACATTTTATAGGAATGCTTATGGCTGTATTTGCAGCAACGCCTCTTATAATACGTGCATTGTCCGCACCGGACACTGTGCATGTTATTTCTCTTACTATATTTATAGTAAGCATGATTCTTTTATACGCGGCAAGCACAACATACCACACATTCGACCTTTCTCCAAAGGTCAATATGATTTTAAAAAAACTTGACCACTGCATGATATTTGTGCTTATTGCCGGTTCATACACACCAGTATGTTTAATTGTACTACATGGGCACATCGGACTTGTCCTTCTTGCTCTTGTATGGGGAATTGCCGCTCTTGGAATCATTTTCAAACTCTGCTGGGTAACATGTCCAAAATGGGTTTCTTCCGTATTGTATATTCTCATGGGCTGGATTTGCGTTCTTGCATTTACACAGATTATTAATGCACTTCCAAAAGCCGCATTCAATTGGCTTCTTGCCGGTGGAATTATATATACAATCGGCGGTGTCATTTACGCACTGAAGCTTCCTATATTTAATGCACAGCATAAATATTTTGGGTCACATGAAATCTTTCACTTATTTGTTATGGCAGGAAGCATATGCCATTTTATTATGATGTTTAAATATGTAGCGATAATGCCTATTTTATAATATTTGTTAATATAAGTGCATATAATGGCAATGTTATTATAGAAAGAAGTGTCGTAAATACAACCGAACCTGATGCAAGATTCTCATCATGTCCGAATTCTATTGAAAACATTGTTGTTATAGCTGCACAAGGACATGCCTCAAGCATAAGTGCAACCATTGCTGTTGTACCGTTACCACCGATAAGATACATTACAAGAAGGCATGCTGCCGGAATAAGAAAAAGCCTTATTCCTATAACTTCAAACAGACGCTTGTTTTTTAAAAGAACAGCCATACTGCTGCCCGCAATAGTTACACCTGTAATAATCATTGAACCCGGTGTATTTATTGCAGCAATCATTGAAAGCGGAGTGCCTATAATATCCGGCACATGCACATTTAATCCATATAAAATAAGTCCTATAAACACAGCAATTATACATGGTGCCGTAAGTATACTCTTTGCAATCTCTTTTAAATTTACTTTTTTCGTGACAGACGAATATCCAACCGTCCACAATAAAATATTGTATACAGTAACATATACGCTTGCATAAAGTATTCCCTCCGCACCGAAAAGTGCCTGAATAAGTGGAAATCCCATATATGCCGCATTGGAAAATCCACATGCAAACCGCATAATTCCTCTGTCTTTATTTTTCTTTGAAAACAAAACTGCATAAGTAATTACAAGACCTGTTCCGACCATAAGTATACTATATATAAGCATTCTGACAAGATTTCCTGTCATTGATGAATCATGTTCTACAAGATACGAATTAACAATCATTGCAGGTACCACAAGATATAAAAGCAGATCAGACAATGCTTTTTTACCTTCTTCCTTGATTACTCCTGTTTTAAAACATATGAAACCTGCAAGTATCATAAGAAACATCTCAAGCACCTGCTTTGCTGCTATAATTGCTAAATCCATAATTTCTATCTCTCCGTTTTCCAAAATACACATGAATATGGCTGTAAATCACTTCCACCGCCAAAATCATGCTCTTTTCCTGTTATCAAATCAACTGCTTTTCCCGATCTTGCATCAAAATCAGCATGATATACATTGCTGTCAGAATTAACAGCAACGATAACTCTTTCTGTATCACATTCTCTTTCAAATATAAGCTGCTTCGGCATTGTAAGAAGATTTCTGTAACCTCCGTAACACAACGCCTTGCTTTTTTGTTTCGCATTTGCAAGAGCTGTTATCCAATCAGTAAGTTCATTATGTTCCGGCTTTTCTATTGCAGGACGCAATGTGTTGTCGCCATTACATTTTTCTCCTGTAATTCCCCACTCACTTCCATAATAAACGCCGGGCACTCCAGGCATGCCAAACAAAAGACCATATACAGGAAAAAGATTATTTTTATCTTCAAGAATACTTGCAATTCTTGTAACATCATGATTGTCAACAAAAGAAAACAGATGTTTTCCACGGTATATGCACCACTGTTCATTTCCAAATTGTCTGTTAAGGCTATATGCTATTTCATGCATGTTTGAAGAATTAAAACTTGAATAAATGCCTTTATAACATTCATAATTTGTAACGCTGTAGCATGCGTTATCATTAACCCATTGGTTATAATCTCCGTGAAGAGTCTCACTCATTAATACAAATTCGTTCTTCAGCCCATCGGTAAAATGTCTCAATTCTGACAAAAACTGCCTGTCCAGACAATATGCAACATCAAGCCGCAAGCCGTCTATGTCATATTCATTAACCCAGTTTTTTACCGCGTCAAACAAATATTCTTTTACTTCAGGATTTGACAGATTAAGTTTTACAAGCTCATTACAGCCTTCCCAGCTTTCATACCAGAATCCATCATTATAATTGGTATTTCCATCAAACGATATGTGAAACCAGTCCTTGTATCTGCTGTCCCATTTTTTCTGTCTTACATCTTCAAATGCAAAAAATCCACGTCCTGCATGATTAAATACTCCATCAAGCATAACTTTCATGCCTGATGCATGAATCGCATCGCAGACTTTCTTAAAATCTTCATTTGTTCCGAGACGCCTGTCCACTTTATTATAATTCCTTGTATCATAACCATGTGCATCACTCTCAAATAATGGATTAAATAATACGCATGACGTTCCCATTGACTTAATATGGTCTATCCAATCCAGAATTCTTAAAATTCTATGATTTCCGGCCTCTTCCTCACATTCACCACTATTATTTACCAACGGTGCTCCACATAAGCCAAGTGGATATATCTGATAAATTACTGCTTCGTCAAACCACATATTAAGGACCTCCTTTGGTCTAACCTGATATTCCATCACTATATTGCGTTTTATCCCAATCATGCTCCGTCACATTTGTACGCCCTGTGATAATATCAGAATATCTGTATTTTTTTAAGGTGTCAAGGCTTATAAGCATATTTATATGTACCGCGGGAGCATATCGCCCCCACATCTATATAAAGCACCCGGCACATCCTATATATCCACCCAATACAACAAAATTTCTGCATTTACAGCAATGACAACCCTTACAGCCTTTTTGTAAATTTTTAACCGGATGCCGATTATCTTACGTTATTCAAAATAATCCATCGGATTAACAGGTATTCCGTCTTTTGTAAGTTTAAAATACAAATTTGCACCCTCTTTTACATAATATGCACTTGGTTCTGCTACTGTTCCAAGATGCTGTCCTTTGTATACACTATCACCGGATTTTACGTTGACGCCGTCAAGCAAACCATATGTCGCCTCATAGCCATCCCCAAGTCCTACGGTAACTGTTGTTTTTGTCTCTTCACTATCAACTACTGACTGGACAATTCCATCTGCTGCAACAGCAACGCTGTCCCCCACATTTGCCGCAATAGAAATTGCCGGATTACACTTGTATACATTAAGTGATTCAAAATAAATCGTACTGTCCATGCTGTACTTTAAAACAACATCTCCATTTACAGGACGTAAAAGACTGTCTGACTCACTAAATGAATATGCATCAAGAGGATTCTTTTTTACCGAAGCCGCCACTGGAACCTGTTCCTGCTTGTCATCTGCCTGTAAATCTTCATTTACACTATTTTCATTTACGCTATTTGACGAAACATCTGACGTACTTCCTGTGCCGGAATTATTAACCGATGCTATTTCATTACCCATAGGGTCATCATCACCCGTGGCTGCATCTTCTTTAGAATCTGACGAGTCGGTGTTTTCAGGCTCTACTCCTCCATCCTCCGTTCTTATTGCAACATTATTCTGCGTTCTCTCATTAAGGTCAACTACATTATTTTTATTGTCATTGGCACGCCTGCTCTCTTTCACAACTGAATAAACACCTGCCGAAAGCGTAAGTATAACCGCACAGGCAACTATTGCAGAAATAATTTTCTCTTTTCCCCAACCTTTACTCTTGCCTTTCATATTAACATAACCTCCATTGCTACAATTTATGTTAATATGTTGCCCGATTTATACAGGATTATTCAAACTGTCTTTCTTCATTATTATTACACGAACCGATACCACTGTGTCCTTTATATGATTTTATCTGCTCACAATTGCTACACCGGAATAAAATTTATTAATTATATCTTCATATGTACTGCCCGAACGTGCCATAATATTTGCAGTATAAAGGCTGACTCCGAATCCGCTTCCCTTTCCTTTGGTTGTAATTTTTCCATCTTTAATTGCAAAAAAAGGCGAATTAAGTCCCAGTATTTTTGCAAATACATCACCCGACATTACAACATTTCCCACTTGAATTTTTGTCACATACCCCATATTAGTCTGTGAAACCACCTGAATATCGCCAAACGGATTATTTTCATCCAGCCCGGAATCCTTATATGCGGTATTTATTTTTTTTACAAACTGTTTTTTTGAATATTCCTCAGTTTTGAGAAAATCAGGGCTTGTCATATCTTCCGGGCAGTCTGCCGGCACCAGATATGCATAATCCGCTCCCAGAAGTTCCGTGCCGGAAAGCGTCTTTTCATTGCACACACGCGAATATTTTGCATCAATCAGATTATTATTATATGTTATAACCATCTGACCTGTTGACATTACACTGTCATTTACATGATTATAATATTCCTCGAAATTATTCCCCCATTCATTTTTCATCACATTTTTTGTGAAATACTCCATGCCAAGCGTTTCGCTGTCAACACTCATCTCATCCCCCATAACACGGTAAATATCTGTTCTTATCATTATACCCATAGCCTTTAACGTTTCCGTCTCATCACCTGACTCAAATCTTTTTGCAAGAACCATTGTGACATATTCATTTACCGATACAGATTTTGTTCCATTTTTATATTTAACATTAACCCTCGGTCCATAAATATTTTCCTGAGATACCCCCTGCGAATCATCAGAATTAACCGACAAAGTTATCACAGCCGGCACAGCAACATATATACAAAATATCAATATGACCGTAAGTATTTTTTTCATATCTGCAAAAAATCCCCTCTTAATCAAGAATTCATCAAGCCGGAATAATCCAACATAGAATCATAGAAATAATCCGGCATAGAATCATATGATATAAAAGCATATGCAGCTAAAATAAAAAATATGCCCCGCACCGTCAAAACGATAAACGAGGCATACTCATTATAAATTTTTATAAAATTATTTCACATCCGGAATGTGAACTTTTTCAAGCTTCCAAATATCATGAACATATTCTTCAATAGTTCTGTCTGATGAGAATTTACCGGCACTGGCAATATTTAACATCATTGACTTCGCCCATGCCTTTTCATCAGAATACCTTTCGTTAATAATCTTCTGTGCATCAGCATATGAACGGAAATCCTTGAGTATAAAGTATGTGTCCGCTCTTCTGCCGCCCTGATTATTAAGGAGTGAATTGTAAATATCTCTGAATCTTTCTGTATCATCAGGAGAATATTTACCATTGATAAGTTCCATCAATACCTCACGGATATTCTGGTCATTATTAAATATCTCCATTGGGTCATAACCGCCCTCATTTTCATAGCGGATAACTTCATCAGATGAAAGTCCGAATATTACAGCATTTTCAATTCCGACTTCCTGAACAATCTCAACATTAGCACCATCCATTGTACCAAGTGTCATGGCTCCGTTGAGCATGAACTTCATATTACCTGTACCTGATGCTTCCTTTGATGCTGTAGAAATCTGTTCGCTTACATCTGCTGCCGCAAATATAATTTCGCCGTTTGAAACTCTGTAATTTTCAATAAATACTACCTTAATCTTGCCATTAATTGAAGCATCGTTATTAATTACATCTGCAACGCTGTTGATAAGTTTGATTGTCTGCTTTGCAATCTTATAACCTGCGGCTGCTTTTGCACCAAAAATAAATGTTCTTGGCTTAATATCCATATCAGGATTCTTCTTTACTTCATTGTAAAGATACATTACATGAAGAATATTAAGAAGCTGTCTCTTATATTCATGAAGTCTCTTAACCTGGACATCAAAAATAGAATTCGGGTCAACATCAATTCCATTATGCTCTTTTATATATTTTGCAAGGCGAACCTTATTTTTATACTTAATCTGCATAAGCTCCTGCTGGCATTTTGCATCATCAACATATACTTTAAGCTTTTTAAGCTGTGTTAAATCTGTAATCCATCCATCGCCGATTTTGTCTGTAATCCATGCTGCAAGAAGCGGATTTGCATGAAGAAGGAATCTTCTCTGCGTGATACCATTAGTCTTATTATTGAACTTCTCCGGCATCATTTCATAGAAATCTTTAAGTTCCTGCTTTTCAAGAATCTCCGTATGAAGTTTTGCAACACCATTTACAGAATATCCTGCACATATTGCAAGATTAGCCATCTTAACCTGACCATCATAAATAATTGCCATCTTGCGGATTTTATCCTGATTGCCTGGATACTTAGCCTTTATTTCTTCTACAAAACGACGATTAATCTCCTCCACAATCTGATAAATTCTAGGAAGAAGTCTTGAGAAAAGCTCAATTGGCCATTTTTCAAGTGCTTCTGCCATAATTGTATGATTTGTATATGCAACAGTCTTAGTTGTTACATCCCATGCTTCATCCCATTCAAGACCTTCTTCGTCCATGAGAATTCTCATAAGTTCCGCTACAGCTACTGTAGGATGTGTATCATTAAGCTGGAAAGTTACCTTTTCATAAAGCTTTCTTACATCATCATGTCTTTCCTTATACTGTGCAACCGCACGCTGTACGCTGGCTGATACAAAGAAATACTGCTGTTTTAAACGAAGTTCCTTACCTGCATAATGATTATCATTAGGATAAAGTACCTCAACAATATTCTTTGCAAGGTTCTCTTCCTCAACCGCTTTCTGATAATCACCCTTATCAAATGAACTTAAATTAAATGTATCTACCGGTTCTGCATCCCATATTCTTAATGTATTAACTGTATTTACGCCATATCCAACAACAGGAACATCATAAGGAATAGCTGTTACAGCTCTGTAATCCTCCTGAACAAACATATCTCTTCCTGTCTTTTCATCTCTGTATGAACGTACATATCCTCCGAACTTAACTACTGTCGGATATTCAGAACGCTTAATCTCAAACGGATTACCGTCTTTAAGCCAGTTATCAGGAACTTCTACCTGATAGCCATCTTTAATCTCCTGCTTAAACATACCATATTTATAACGTATTCCGCATCCATATGCCGGATATTCAAGTGTTGCAAGTGAATCAAGGAAACATGCGGCAAGTCTTCCCAGACCACCGTTACCGAGTGCTGCATCAGGTTCCTGGTCCTCTATGACATTAATATCCATGCCAAGTTCTTCAAGAACTTCCTTCATTTCATCATATGCCATAAGATTAATCATATTGTTACCTAAAGCCCTGCCCATAAGGAATTCCATAGACATATAGTAAACAGTCTTTTTATCCTGTTTTGCATATTCCTTCTGTGTCGCAATCCATCTATCAATTATAATTTCCTTTACAGCATATGCTACAGACTGGAAAAGCTGCTGTTTATCTGCCTCATCAATATTTTTTCTGAATAAGGATTTACAGTTGCTTATAATATTTTTCTTGAATTCATCTTTATTAAACCATGAAGTATTACTCATTCATTTTTCCTCCTGAAATATGGTATTGATAAAATGTTTAAAGCATTATAATTATACTACATTAATTACTTAAAATGCAAATAAGTGCCCGGTTTATTTTTACCAAAACCGGACACTTTTATAATCTGCTGTTTAATTACTGTTTTTCAACGCCTAAAGTTACATCTTCACCGTTGATATTCCAATCCTTTGTAAATCCTTTTGCTTCACCGGCAATAATATTGTCAGCAAGTACAACTGCTTTAACCTGTTCTGCATTTTTCTCCATAAGAGCTGCAATCTTATCATTTCCAGAAACATATACATTGATTCTGTCCATAACTTCAAATCCTGCATCCTTACGCATTGTCTGGATTTTACTTACAAGTTCTCTTATAAAACCTTCCTCGATAAGTTCAGGTGTAAGCTTTGTATCCATAACAACTGTAATTCCCTTATCAGAATTGGCAACATATCCTTCTGCCTGAACCATCTCGATAAGGAGATCTGCCTTTTCGAGCTGAATATCCTGTCCATTTACAGAAAGTGTGATATATCCTGCATTGTTAAGGTCATCCATAGCCTTATTGCCATCAAGTTCTGAAAGCTGCTTTCTGATTTCACCGAGGAACTTGCCATACTTAGGTCCCAATGTTTTAAGCTGCGGCTTGAATGTGTATGATGTGAAATCTCTTACATCATCCTTATATTCAACGCTCTTTACATTAAGCTCATCTGCGATAATATTTGTAAAGAAATCATCAAGTTTCCATGGTGCTTTGATAAACATCTTTCCGATTGGCTGTCTGTTCTTGATATTTGTTGCATTTCGGCATGCACGTCCGATTACAACTGCATTAAGGACATCTTCCATGTTCTCTTCAAGTTTTGTATCAATCCAGTCTTCATTTACCTTAGGGAAATCGCAAAGGTGAACGCTTATAGGTGCTGTCTTGTCAATGCTGCATACAAGATTTCTGTAAATGCTCTCTGTCATAAACGGAATCATTGGAGCTGCTGCTTTACAAAGTGTAACAAGTGTTGTATACAATGTCATGTAAGCATTAATCTTATCCTGTTCCATTCCCTTTGCCCAGAATCTCTCACGGCATCTTCTTACATACCAGTTAGAAAGTTCATCAACAAAATCTTCAAGAACTCTTGCAGTCTCTGTAATCTTGTAGTTGTTAAGATTGTCATCGACAGTCTTAACCATTGTATTTAACTTTGAAAGAATCCATTTATCCATTACCGGAAGCTTATCATATTCCAAAGTATATTTTGTTGCATCAAAATCATCAATATTTGCATATAATACGAAGAATGCATATGTGTTCCAGATTGTACCCATGAACTTTCTCTGACCTTCTGTAACAGCCTTGTCATGGAAACGGTTAGGAAGCCATGGTGCTGAATTTTCATAGAAATACCAGCGGATTGCATCTGCTCCGTGTTTCTGTAATGCATCAAACGGATCTACTGCATTGCCCTTTGATTTACTCATCTTCTGGCCGTCAGCATCCTGAACATGTCCTAAAACGATAACATTTTCGTAAGGTGCCTTGTTAAATAAGAGTGTTGAAATAGCAAGAAGTGAATAGAACCATCCTCTTGTCTGGTCAACAGCTTCTGAAATAAACTTGGCTGGGAACTGCTGTTCAAATAATTCCTTATTTTCAAATGGATAGTGATGCTGTGCAAATGGCATTGAACCTGAATCGAACCAGCAGTCGATAACTTCCGGAACTCTCTTCATTGTGCCGCCACACTTGCCACACTTGCATGTAACCGCATCGATATATGGACGGTGCAGCTCGATATCATCAGGACAGTTGTCTGAATGTTCCTTGAGTTCTGCAATGCTTCCGATTGAAAGCATTTCGCCACAATCCTCACACTGCCAGATATTAAGCGGTGTACCCCAATAACGGTTACGGCTGATACCCCAGTCCTGGACATTTTCAAGCCATGCTCCAAAACGTCCTGTTCCGATTGTCTCTGGAATCCAGTTGATTGTCTTATTATTAGCAATGAGATTAGCCTTAACTTCAGGATCTGTCATCTTGATAAACCATGACTCTCTTGCATAATAAATAAGAGGTGTATCACATCTCCAGCAGAATGGATAATCATGCTCAAACTTAGGTGCGTCAAAAAGCTTTCCTTCCTTATCAAGGTCTTTTAATACTTCCGGATCCGCTTTCTTAACAAATAATCCGGCATAAGGTGTTTCTTCTGTCAAATCACCCTTGCCATCAACAAACTGCACAAATGGAAGGTCATATTTTCTGCCTACTTTGGCATCATCTTCACCAAATGCAGGTGCAATATGAACGATACCTGTACCATCTGACATAGTTACATATGTGTCACATGTAACAAAATGTCCCTTCTTGTGCTGTTTTGCGGCACAATCAGCTGCACACTGATATAATGGTTCATACTCTTTATACTCTAAATCCTTACCTTTGTAAGTCTCTAATACTTCATAATCAATACCGGCACCATTTGCGTCTTTTGCATCCTCATCAAGTGACTCGCCTTTTACAGTCTGTCCCGCCTTAACTGCAAGTCCGCCTAATACTTTGTCAAGAAGTGCCTCTGCCATATAATAAGTATATCCGTCAGCAGCTTTTACCTTAACATATGTCTCATCAGGATTTACACAAAGGGCAACATTAGACGGAAGTGTCCAAGGCGTTGTTGTCCATGCAAGGAAATAAGCATCTTCGCCGACAACCTTGAAACGTACTACTGCTGAACGCTCTTTTACAGCCTTATATCCCTGTGCAACCTCATGAGAAGAAAGAGGTGTGCCACATCTTGGACAGTAAGGAACAATCTTAAAACCTTTATAAAGAAGTCCCTTATCCCAAATCTGCTTTAAAGCCCACCATTCAGACTCGATAAAGTTATTGTCATAAGTAACATAAGGGTTATCCATATCAGCCCAGAAACCTACAGTAGATGAGAAATCCTCCCACATGCCCTTATATTTCCATACACTCTCTTTACAATGCTTGATAAATGGCTCAAGACCATACTCTTCAATCTGTTCCTTGCCATCAAGTCCGAGCTTCTTTTCAACTTCAAGCTCAACAGGAAGACCATGTGTATCCCATCCTGCCTTACGTGGAACCATGTATCCTTTCATTGTACGGTATCTTGGAATCATATCCTTAATAACTCTTGTAAGGACATGACCGATATGAGGCTTACCGTTAGCCGTTGGAGGACCATCATAGAATGTATATGTCTCTCCCTCTTTACGATTTTCAATACTTTTTTCAAAAATGTCATTTTCTTTCCAGAACTTCTCGACTTGTTTTTCTCTATCAACAAAATTAAGTTCCGGTGATACCTTTTCGTATACCATCTTAAAAATCCATCCTTTCATAATTGTGCCAATTCTAATAATCTGCGTCACCAGCAAATGTTCCATGCACATAAAACAATCTGATATCCGCATTAAAAAAGCCCCTGCCGTAATAAACGACAGGGGAATTATCGACCTAATCTTAATTACGACATACCAGCATATGCGTCCCTTTTAACGGTAGGATTTCCGTCCCGGCTTAATTGAAGTGCTTTCATGTTCCGCTACGCTTACACGCCCGAAACAAACTCCGTTCAGCCCGGATGCTTGGAAGTGATGTTCAGATATAAGCTACTCGTACCGGCTCTCACCACCCCGGCTCGCTGCGACTTTTCCTTATATCCTACTGTCTTCGTCATTGCAGTTGGCTTTATTGTATATAACAAGGTCTGAAATGTCAAGCACTTGTCTGCCTTGCTCTTATCTTAGTACAAATTGTACTAAAAATCACATAATTATCTTTGTACATCAAATGAAGCATTGTTCATAAGTCTCTTAATCTGATCTACACTTGTGATATTTGTATCGCCTCGGATAGCATGCTTCATTACAGAAGATGCAACAGCAAAATCAACTGTCTCCTGTGGTGTCATATCATTCTGCATAAGTGCATAAATAAGACCTGATGAAAATGCATCACCACCACCGACACGGTCAACAATTTCAAAGTTAATCGTCTTACTCTCATAAGTCTCTCCATTAGTATAGAAGAAAGCTTTGAGAGAATTGTTGCTGCCTGAGTGAACATATCTTACAGTTCTTCCGATTGCTTTCATATGATACTGCTCATCAATAGCCTTAAATACTCTGTCCATATCCTTAAAAGACGGATCCATTGTAAGACCATCTTTGACATCTGTTCCGTCTGGATTGTATACATGAATAGGTTCTATACCAATCAATACATCTACATATGGAAGATACTTACTAAGAACATCTCTGGCTGTACTGAATGACCATAATGTACTTCTGAAATTAGGGTCAAAACTTACAGTAAGTCCAAGCTTCTTTGCAGCCTTAACAGCCTTGTCTATAAGGCGGCGGCAGTTATATGAAAGTGCCGGTGTAATACCGCTTAAATGAAGCCAGTCATAATCTTTTAATATATTTTCAAAATCTACATCCTTATAGTCATATTCAGCAAATGCAGAACCCGAACGGTCATAGATTACCTGTGAAGGTCTTACAGATACACCCTCTTCAAGATAATACAGTCCCATTCTTCCGTCTGCCTTGATAATATGCTTTGTATGTACATCATTTGCCTTAAAATAATTAATAGCAGACTTACCAATATCTGAATCCGGAAGTACAGTAAAGAATGTACTGTCAACTCCGAGATTTGCCAAAGATACTGCCACGTTTGCCTCAGCACCGCCATAATTTACAATATAATTATGAGTAGATACAATCTTTTCATAATTTGGCGGAGATAATCTTAACATCAATTCTCCGATTGCTATGAACTTCATATATTTCTCCTTTTTAGTAACGAACTACATATACATTTTTATGATACTACGTAAGGCACAAAAAAGCAAATCAAATTCATTGCAAATAGGACTTATTTCGTATATACTATAGAAAAAGATTCGTATTTTATTATTAAAACATATTACAAAGAAAGAGCAGGTGCTTCTTATGGATACATTTGAAGTTTTGAATAATTTACTTGTAAAACTGTTTAATGACATTTTAGACGTAGAGGAAAAAGCCCTCATAACTGATGAATTCAAAGACATTTCCGTTACAGACATGCATATTATTGAAGCTGTCGGAACAGAAGAACCACGTACAATGACTGCCATCTCCAAAACACTCGGCGTTACAATGGGAACACTTACTATAGGAATGAATGCACTTGTCAAAAAGGGATATATAATACGTACACGCAATCCGAAAGACAGAAGAATCGTATTTGCCACACTCACACCAAAAGGCGTGAGTGCATACAAACATCATGCTGCATTTCACAAAAACATGATTGACAGCGTTATGGATAGTCTGAACGAAGAAGAGGCTGCCGTTCTTACAAAGTCTCTCAACAAACTTGAAGACTTTTTCGGTCAGTGGAAGTAATCCGGCACTGCCGTTCTTATTCTACTTTCCCCATATCTCTTCTGAGATTTCTTTAACAAGTTTAAGTTTTGCCCACTGCTCGTCTTCTGTGAGCTTATTTCCGATTTCGCAAGATGCAAATCCACACTGAGGACTAAGATATAATCTGTCAAGCCCGACAAACTTTTCTGCTTCACGGATTCTCGCTATCACCTGTGCTTTATCCTCAAGTACAGGTGATTTTGTTGTTATAAGACCAAGCACAACCTTCTTATTGCCTGAAACCTTTGCAAGAGGCTCAAATCCACCTGAACGCTCATCATCAAATTCAAGATAATATGCATTTGCATTTTCCTCGCCGAAAAGCACGTCTGCAACGGGTGTATACGCACCGCTGCTTGCATATGTAGAATGGAAATTGCCACGGCACACATGTGTATTAATAATCATATCCTCCGGTGCCTGGTCAATCACTCTGTTATTAATATCTTTATATAATTTCTGGACTTCTTTTAATCCTTCAAATGTCTTTTTCCCATATACCAAAGTTGCTGTCTTATCTGCCAGCATTCCCCATGTACAGTCATCAAGCTGAAGATTGCGGCAGCCTGCTTTGTATAAATCATCAATAAATGAAGCATAAGCCTTTACAATATCATCTGCAAGTTCATCATCAGATGAATAATACTTTTCTGTCTCAACTCTGTTGAAAGGCATTGTAAACTGTGCAAAGAACTGTGCCGGTGCAGGAATTGTCTGTTTTGCAACTGTTTCTTCGTCCTCAAACTGCTTTACAAATCTGAAATGTTCCACAAATGGATGTTCCTTTGAAGATTTTATCTTTCCAACAAGAAATGTATCATCAATCATTGCAGCTTCACCATGGAACGGAAGTCCTGTCTTTGTCTCAACATGTCCCACTCCGTCAAATCCCCACATAAAATCAAGATGCCATGTTGCTCTCCTGAACTCGCCATCTGTGATAACATGGTATCCTATTTCTTTTAATCTGCCTACAAGTTCCGTAATCGCTTCATCTTCAACCTTTTTTAACTCATCATATCCGATAGCACCATCATCAAACTTTCTTCTTGCATCCTTTAATTTTTCAGGACGCAAAAAGCTTCCAACATGGTCATATCTGAATGGTGTTTCTAACCTGCTCATCTATTTTTCCTCCAAATTTATAATAATTTTCTGTGATTCTTATTATAAATTGAAGTTTTGTCATCTGTATAATACATAAAAATATGTGTTTGACATAGTTTAAAACTATGTCAAATTATTCTATTTGATATTACTTCCCATTATTGCAGATACTTTTTTAATGCTTCAATATATGTATTTCCAAGCCTGCTTATCATGCCTTTTCTATGTGTGATATATCCTATACGCATGTCTTTTTCATCTGCAAGCGGAACTGCAATTATATCTTTTCCATTAAGTTTTTTGTCAATAATTCCGCTACATACCGTATATCCGTTTAATCCTATAAGCAGATTAAAAAGCGTTGCACGGTCTCTCACCCTGATATTTTTCTTTCTTTCATAAGTTGAAAATATTTCCTCTGAAAAATAAAACGAATTGTGCTCTCCCTGTTCATATGACAGATACGGATATGCTTCCAGCTGTTCATTTGTAATAATTTGCTTTCCAGCCAGTGGGTGCCTCCTGCTTATGAAAACATGTGGTTTTGCCGAATAAAGCTGATGGAATTCCAAATCATTGGATTTTAAAATTTTATTAAGAACGACATCATTAAAATCATCCATAAAAATAATTCCCAACTCACTGTTCATCTTAGCAACATCTTCTATAATCTCGTACGTCTGCGTCTCACGTATGCTGAAATCATATTCATCCTGTCCGTATTTTTTTATCAAATCAACAAATGCATTAACCGCGAATGAATAATGCTGCGTTGAAATGCAGAATTTCTTCTTTCCACCACCGCCACCTTTATATTTATCTTCAAGAACCTCTGCCTGTTCCAGCACCTGCCTCGCATATCCCAGAAAATCCTCACCGTCTTTTGAAACAATTATTCCTTTATTAGTTCTTGTAAATATTTCAATATTCATTTCTTTTTCAAGTTCGTGTATTGCATTAGTAAGACTCGGCTGTGAAATATATAACTTTTCTGCAGCCTCTGTAATCGTTCCTGTCTGTGCAACTGTTATTGCATATTTTAATTGTTGAAGTGTCATATTCTACCTGCCTTCCATAATAACTTTCTGCAATTCTCTTGCCGCAGAGTTGAGGGGATGTCTTGAATCGTATACCATACAGATATTTCTTCCGGGAATTTCATCTCTTAACTGGATTCTGACAATTTCATTTTTATTAATTGCCTCTGCCGCCATCGGCTCTGGAATAAATGCAAGCCCAAGTTCACTCTTCACAAGAGGAAGTATCTGATCTGTCGTTGCCGCCTCCGTGTCCGGATTAAGTTCAAGTCCATGCGACAAAAATATTTTGTTATAAAAATCATACGTTGCTGTCTCTCGTCCAAGACATATAAGTGGATAATCCTTTAATTCTCTGAGCGAAAGTTCCTGGCTTCCAAGTGCCGTAAATGTTTTTCCACCTATAAGAATCTCCCTGAACGGAACTAATTTCACGCTTTTTAATGGTGACTCAACAGCTGCTGGCGTGGATACAACCGCAAAATCAATTATTCCATTCTTAACTGCATCTATCGCCTGAGGCGTTGAGTGATTATATATTTTCAGCCTTATTCCCTGATACATCATATGAAACGATTTCAATTTATCAAGAAGAAATATATTAAGAGCCGTCTCGCTCGCTCCGATAGAAATACTTCCGTGCGAAAGGCTCATGCTGTCAGAAAGTTCCTCCTCTGCCTCAAATATCTGTGCCATTGCCGCTGAGACCCTTATGTACAGTTTTTCACCCTCAGGCGTAAGCTCAACTCCTCTGTTTGTTCTCACAAACAGAAGTGTGTTAATCTGCTGTTCCAGACAATTCATTGCTCTCGTAACATTTGGCTGGCTGTTTCCAAGTACATGTGCCGCCTTTGTAAAATTATGATACTTCGCCACATAGAAAAAAATCTTATAATACTCAAAATTTACATTCATAACCCCCTGCCTCCTGTTTATTCTTATTATGTCAGAAATCTGCAACCACTATAAACGTTCATCTGTCATATCAATTGCTTATGTTTATTATATCAATTATAGTTTTTACTTATCGCAAATTCAATAGTATAATTTAGCCAATTCTGAAAAAGAAAACAAGGAGGAAAAGCCTCTGCTCCCAGGTGCAGTCGCATTTTACGCGGGCAATGAGCCAAAATTAAAGCTTGCTTATAATCTTGGCGAATGCCGCGATAACAAGAAAAACTTTTATTAAGTTTTTCTTGTCTTCCTTCGGAAAACAAGGAGGAAAAGCCTCTGCTCCCATAGTGGTCGCATTTTCCTTCGGAAAACAAGGAGGCTAATATGCTTACAGCAGTAACAGGAATCAACTGGGGCGATGAAGGCAAAGGCCGTGTAATCGATCTGCTTGCCGAAAATGCCGATGTTGTTGTCAGATATCAGGGCGGAAACAACGCCGGACATACAGTTGTAACAGACAATTGTAAATTTGTACTTAATCTTCTTCCATCAGGAATATTACATCCTGATGTCACATGCATCCTTGGTGATGGCATGGTTGTAGATTTAGACCATCTTGAAAACGAGGTTGAAAGCATAAGAGAGAAAGGAATTGTAATTTCTCCTCAGAATTTAAAGCTCTCAAAGCATGCTACTATATCAATGCCATGGCATAAAATTCAGGATGAACTTGAAGAAGACAGACTTGCAAAAACAGGTTCTGCCTTTGGTTCTACACGCCGCGGCATTGCATACGCATACAGCGATAAATATAAGAAAAAAACATTGCGTCTCGGCGACCTTCTTCATCTTGACAAAACACATATTCAATCAAGATTAAAAACTATGCTTGAATACAAAAATCTGGAACTGGGCGGCTGCTACCACCAAGCTCCAATGTCTTATCCGGCTCTTTTATCATGGTGTGAAAAAAAGGCTGAACAATTTGCTCCATATATTACAGATACCGGAAATTACATTGCAGCTGCCCTCTCCAATCACCAAAAAGTTGTTCTTGAGGCTCAGCTCGGTGCCATGCGTGACATCGATTATGGAATTTTCCCATACACCTCAAGCTCATCAACTATTTCCGCATATGGTCCTATCGGTGCCGGCATTCCGGGAACTTTGCCTGACCACATCGTTGGTGTGTTAAAGGCTTATTCTACATGTGTCGGTGCAGGACCATTCACGGCAGAAAAAGCAATGCCGGAAAAATGGATGGAATCACTAAGAAAATCCGGCGGTGAATACGGTGCTGCAACAGGACGTCCTCGCCGTGTCGGTCCATTTGACGCCGTAGCCTCTGCTTATGGTCTGAAATGCCAGAATGCTGATAAAATCGCACTCACAAAACTGGATGTGTTAAGCCGGATGGATGAAATTCCGGTAATCACAGCATATAAATTAAACGATGAACTCATAACTGAATTTGATCCATTAGACGATTTAGACAGCATGACTCCTGTCATCCAAACGCTTCCCGGCTGGAATACTGACATTTCAAAATGCAGGAAATATGAAGAGCTGCCTGAAAATGCAAGAAAATACATTGAAACTCTTGAACATCTTTTGAATCATGAGATTCAGTTTATCTCTGTAGGAGCTGAAAGAAATCAATATTTGACAAAGGGAGAATGGTTATGAGACACTTGATTGACACACTTGATTTTACACTTGAAGAAACTAAAAACATATTGGACCTCGCTGACAGGATCAAGCAAAATCCTGATTCCTACAGCCATGTTGCCGATGGAAAAAGAATTGCAACACTCTTTTATGAGCCAAGTACAAGAACACGTCTGTCATTTGAATCAGCAATGCTCAGCCTCGGCGGTCAGGTAATCGGATTCGCCGGTGCTGAAATGTCAAGTGCAAGTAAAGGTGAAACAGTTGCCGATACTTCCCGTGTTGTAAGCTGCTACGCCGATATTATTGCAATGAGACATCCAAAAGAAGGTGCTCCGCTGGTTGCATCAATGTATTCTTCAATTCCTGTAATAAATGCCGGTGATGGCGGTCATAATCACCCGACACAGACTCTCATCGATTTAATGACCATAAGACAACTGAAAGGCCACCTTGATAATATTACTATCGGATTCTGCGGCGACTTAAAATTCGGACGAACTGTACACTCACTCGTAAACAGTCTTGTGCGTTACGAAAACAACCGTTTTTACTTTATCTCTCCCGATGAATTAAAAGTGCCCGCATATACAATAGAAGACACATTAAAACCTTATAATTCAGAATATTATGAGGTTTCAAGCCTTGAAGAAACACTTCCTAAGCTTGATGTACTCTATATGACACGAGTACAAAAGGAACGTTTTTTTAGCGAAGATGAATATTTACGCCTCAAAGATACATATATTCTCAACCGTGAAAAACTTAATCTTGCCAAGCCTGATATGCCGGTTTTACACCCACTTCCAAGAGTTGATGAAATATCAACAGACGTTGATGACGACAACCGTGCTGCATATTTCAAGCAGGTACAGAACGGAAAATATGTACGTATGGCAGTAATTATGGCCTTACTTGAAATTACCGACCCACTTACCGGTCAAAAAGTGTTATAATGTTAAAACATTACCCAAAAAACACTTTACGGAGGAATATAAAATGAAACACAAAATACACGGACAGATGTCTGACTCATTCTTAACCGCTGCATTTTTATCAGTTTCAGGTGGTCTACAGGACGCATACACATACATATTCCGTGGAAAAGTATTTGCCAATGCACAGACAGGAAACATTGTTTTGTTAAGCCAGAGCATTGCAGAAAAGAACTGGCATCTTGCACTTCATTATCTTGTGCCGCTTGTATTTTTTGCTTTGGGCATTGCCGTCTCGGAATTCGTACACATCAAATACCGTAAAATTCAAAAATTCCATTGGCGGCAGCTTGTGGTTCTCAATGAAATAATTCTTCTTTTTGTGGTAGGTTTCCTGCCTCTGGAATTGAATCTTCTTGCCAACGCAATTGTTTCATTTTCATGTGCAATGCAGGTACAGGCATTCAGAAAAGTAAACGGATATGCATTTGCAAGTACAATGTGCATCGGCAATATGAGAAGCGGTGTTGAATCACTTTGTGCATACGTTAAAACAAAGGATAAAAAAATCCTTCATAAATCGCTTTGTTACTGGGCTATTATCATAATGTTTGCAATTGGTGCAGGACTTGGCGGATATTTCATTAAGTTCTTTAACATGCGTACCATCTGGGTTTCATGTGGACTCTTATTTGTAAGTTTTATGATTATGTTTATAAAAGAAGATGTGCCCGAAATAGAAAAAGATGTGCGTAAACTTGAAAAAGATATTAAAAAACAGTAAAAATCACCCCCGGTAGTCAGCACGTACTGACCGCCGGGGGTTTTAGACTTTTAAATATTTAATTTTATAAATCTTTGAATATCTGATGTCTGTATTTATTCAATGCAAACAGAAGAAGCATACCGAGAATACCACATACAATAATCTCTCCGCCGCCTACCGTAAGCATAAAGAATGGAATCATTCCCTCTCTGCCATATGCATATTTTAATACCCATGGTACTATAATTGTGTTGGCAATAATTGGAGGAAGAGGGGCAAGCCATTTGTTTTTACGAAGCAAATATGTACCAACTGCACCAATAAGTGTTGCAATGCTTCCGAATACAATATCCCAGATTACTGCTCCGCCAAGTATGTTAGCGATGAGACAGCCGATAAACAATCCCGGTATAGCCGCCGGTGTAAAGTATGGGAGTATTGTCAATGCTTCTGCAACCCTGAACTGTATCGGACCAAAGCTCCAATAGTCAAAAACAATGACAAGCACTACGTAAATCGCAGCAATAACTGCACCTTGTGTAATAAACACAGCCTTTTTGTTTTTCATATTAAATTTTCTCCTTTAGTTTTGTTTTACGAGTGGAAGGTCTCGAACACTCGGATATCTAATGTCGCATGACATCACCCCAAAAGACCTTTAATTTACTATGGGGCAACTCATAGAGAATATCATAAGTCTTTCGGGGTGTCAATTATAAAATCAATTTATTTATAAGCCTTTTGTTACTTTCCGGAATCAATTATTTTGTGATTCCTTCAGTCTTATATATGAACTTGACAGTTCCCTTAACATCATCAGATTTACCTGCAAATGACTGGTAATCATTACCTAATTCTACAATCTTCTTGATTGTATCGACTGCATCCTGTGCGTCGTTCTTAACAAGATTTGCAAGCTTCTGAACGCCTGTTTCATTGAATTCAATCATACCGTCTTTCAATGTGATTGAACCTTCTGCAAGCTGGTCAACGCCATCAGCAAGTGTAGCTGATGCACTTCTAAGCTGTGATGTACCCGCCTTTAATGCTGATGCACCTGAATTAAGTGTTTCATTATTTGACTTGAGAGTTGAAAGACCATCACCTAACTGCTTAGTACCGCCTGTAAGCTGGCTGCCGCCTACCTGAAGCTTATAAAGTGCTGAGCACACTGTTTCAGCCGCAGGATTAAGTTCATCAAATGAGCCGATGCCCATCTTTAACTTCTTAGCACCTAAACTAATCTGACCTGCTCCATCCTTAATCTGACCAAGACCTCCTATAAGCTGTTTAGCACCATTTGAAAGTGCTTCAAGGCTTTGAGAAAGGTTATATCCCGTTTCCGGGTCTACTGTCTGTGTTGCTGTATTGTATACAGTATTTAATGCTGTATACACTCCTCCGTTGCTTACTGCCTGAAGAAGAAGTCCAAGCTCTACTGTGTATAATGAATCAAGCTTTTTATATGCACCGCCTGTTATCTGGCTTATTGTGCCATTTACTGTGTCAAGCTGTGTCTTTATAGCTGTATTATATGCACTTAAAGTATCAAGCTTAACTGCCGCCGTGTAAGCTGTGATATATTTAGTAAATAATGCTGTCACCTTTGACTCATCTGTCAAATCACCTGACAAATCTGTTGCTGTCTTTATTGTCATATCAACACCGCCTGCAAGCTGCCCAACCTGTGTAAGTATATCATTAAGCGTTGCACCATTCGGTAATGTTGTTGTGGCTGCAGTCTCAAGTGTCTTAGCAGATGTGAGTGCTGTCTGATACTTAACACCATATGTATCTGCATTTGACTTAATCTGGCTAAATGAACCGTTAAGAGTTGCAGACAGCTTATCAATGCCTGCACTGAGTGTATTTGCACCCGGTATAAGCTGATTTTGTATTCCGCCCACAAGTGCATCTGCACCATCGGCAAGCTGTGCAACACCTGTTAAAATCTGACTCTTGAATGTATCAGAAAGTGCATTGATACCTGATGAAAGCTGGTTAGCACCTGCATCAAGAGCTGCAACGCCGTCTGTCGCACTTGCAACACCGTCCGTATACTGGCTAAGACCACTCTGAAGAGTGCCTGCACCATCATCAAGCTGTGCAACACCGCTTGTTAAATCAGGAACATTTGACTGAAGTTGTGCAATACCATCAGAAAGTGTTGTTGCACCGTCTGCAAGCTGATTTCCCGCATCTGACAGTTTGTTAATCTGGCTGTTTAAATCATTAAGATTAATATCATCAAGATTTGCATCTGTAAGAAGATTTGAAGTTGCTACAGAAAGTGTCATATCAAGTGAAAAATCAGTAACATCAGCACTAACCTCAAAATATTCAGGAATATCAAGGTCTGCTTTCTTTCCGTCAAAGCTTATGTTAAGGCTGTCTTTAAGACCCGGCATTGTAATACCTACAACAACATTGCTGTCTGAAGCCTCTACAACCTTACCGTTTGTAACTTCAACATTGCTGAAGTTATCATTCGGAAGCATCATTCCCGTAATCATTGTAAACGGTACATATGCCTGTTTTGACTTGCCGTTTACTGTAATAGTCTTTTTAAGGTTATTTGTATAATCAAAACGAATCTTTACCTTACCGCTCTTGCCAGCAAGCTGGTCTGCCGAAATCTCTTTGCCGTCAAGGTAATATGTAACCTTCATTGTAACAGGTGCCGCTTCATCTGAAGTTCCCTGATATGTGATGCTGTTACCGTCTGCTGCCCAGCTGAGCTTAGATCCGCTTGCTGTAAATGTCTCATCACCGTTTAAGTTACTTATGTTTTTAAGATTAGATACATCAGAAATAGTCTTCTGATTTGTTGCATTTTTAAGTTTTTCATTTACAAGGAGTTTGCTCTGCCTGCCTGATGCATCAGCAAATACATATACTGTCTCTTCCTTGCTGTTTTCTTTGCTTACTGTTGAAACATTTGACTTAGATGCTCCAAGAAGCTGGTCGTTTATGATACTTTCCAATGTGCTCTCAGCGTCACCTGACTTTGACTGCTCGTAAGCAACTGAATTTGTATCATTAACACTTGCTGTATTAGTGCCGCATGCTGCAAAACTTACAGCCATCATTGCAGCACACATGAATACAGACGTAAATTTAAACAATCTTTTTTTAATCATAATATAATTATCCTCCATTCAATCCTAGTTCCCGGAACTTACAGCCGGTAGTTTTAAGCCTGCTTTTTTGATTTATCGATAAATCCCATACTTGTATGAATAATAATCTTATCAAGAAGTACAAAAAATGATGGAAGTACAAATATAACAACTATCATACTTACGATAGCACCTCTTGCCATAAGTGAACAAAGAGAACCAATCATATCAACACTTGAGATAAGACCAACACCGAACGTAGCCGCGAAGAATCCGAGGGCACTTACGATGATTGACGGAATTGATGTTGAAAGTGCTGTTGTAATAGCTTCTTTCTTTGTAGCTCCCGCAAATCTTTCTCTCTTATATCTTGTAGTCATCAAAATGGCGTAATCGACTGTTGCACCAAGCTGAATTGTACCAATAACAACTGATGCAATAAATGGTATCGTTGTTCCGAGGTAATATGGAAGTCCCATATTAATGAAAATTGCAAATTCAATCGCTGCTACAAGAACAACAGGAAGTGAAATTGACTTAAATACCAAAAGAATAATAACAACAATCGCACCGATTGAAACAGCACTTACCCGCTGGAAGTCTGTATCTGTAATTGTAATCAGATCCTTTGTACAAGGTGCTTCACCAATAACCATTGATGTCGAATCATATTTCTTTGCAATATCCTGAATAGTTGTAATCTGGTTATTAATTTCATCTGATGCAACCTTGTAATCTGAACCAACCATCATAATCTGATGCTTATCACTTACAAGTTCTGACTTTAAACTCTCAGGTATAAGTTCCTTAGGAATCTCGTTACCTATTGCAGAATCAAGACCAAGAGCAAATGTTACACCGTCAAGATCTTTAATCTCTGTCATCATCTTATTTGCGTCTTTTGAATTCAATTCTGAATCTGCAAGAATCATATAAATTGAATTTACATCAAAGTTCTCTTCAAGTTTTTTGTTTGCAATTGAGCAATCAAGATTTGCAGGAAGTGTCTCTGACAAATCATAATATACGTTTGTATGCTGATAACCGTAAATTGCCGGTCCTAATAATGCAACGAATATAACAATAAATATCCATGCATGATTTACAATGAATCCTGCCAGCTTATCAAATCTTGCCGGAAGAATCTCTCTATGCATTGTCTTTTCAAGTGCTTTATCAAATGTAAGAATAAGTGACGGAAGAACTGTTACACAACATATAACACCGAATACAACACCCTTAGCCATTACAACACCAAGATCCATACCAAGTGTAAAACTCATAAAGCAAAGTGCTATAAATCCGGCAACCGTTGTAATTGATGAACCTACAACAGATGTAATTGTACTTGCAATCGCATGTGCCATAGCTTCTTTATGGTCATCACCATACTCTTCTTTCATTTCCTTGTAGCTGTGCCATAAGAAAATTGAATAGTCAAGTGTTACACCTAGCTGGAGAACAGCCGCAAGTGCTTTTGTAATATATGAAACCTCACCCATAAAATAATTAGAACCGAGGTTGTAAACAATTGCGATACCGATACTTAACATGAAGAATACCGGAACAAGGAATGAATCCATGAATAATGCCAATACTATGCAGGCAAGTATAACTGCAATCAATACATAAATAGGTGTCTCTTTTTCTGAAAGAGTCTTTGTATCTGTTACGACTGCCGACATACCGCTTATAAAGCACTGACCGTCTGTAACCTTACGGATTTCCTTAATCGCATTCATAGTACCATCGCTTGATGTTGTATCATCAAAGAAAATCGCAAGCATCGTTGAATCTTTGTCACTGTTGTAAAACTGACTTCTTAACTTTTCCGGTATCATCTCAAGCGGAATATCTCCACCTACGATACTGTTATAAGAAATAAGCTTTGCAACATGGTCAACATTTTCAATCTTATCTTCAAGCTTTGTAAGCTCACGCCCATGCATACCGTCAACCACAACAATCGCATAAGCACCTTTTTGAAACTCGTCAAGCAGAATATCCTGACCCTGCATTGTATCGATTTCCTTTGGCAGATAATAAAGAATATCATAATTAACACGGGTATTGATATAACCCAGAGCCGCAGGAATCAGAAGCAGAATACTGATAACCAAAATAGGAATTCTCGCCTTGACAATTCCTCTTCCTAATTTTTCCATTGTCTTCCTCCATTCTTATTTATGACTAATGGTCATTTCTTTCTTTCGTTGCACATTATAGCACAAAATGACCATCAGTCAATATTGTTTATGAAAATTTTATGACTTTTGGTCATTTATTTGACAAAAAAATATAATTGCGTTATTATGCACAAAAGAAATTCAATTTACGAGGCGTATTAACATGGGTAAAATAGAACTTAACAAGCTGCAAAAACAGACGTCCCTTTTAAATACAGCATATGAACTTTTTACAACAAAAGGCGTAAATAAAACATCAATTGCCGAGATTTCAAAGGCTGCCGGAATTGCAAAAGGAACATTTTATCTGTATTTTAAAGATAAATATGATATAAGAAATAAGCTGATTTCACACGAATCAAGCAAGCTTTTCGGAAAAGCCAAGACTGCTCTTGACGAATATCAGATTCAGACAAAAAAGGTTGATTTTATAGACCAGATTATATTTATAGTTGATTATATAATTAATGAATTATCTCAGAATCAGTCATTGCTTGCTTTTATTTCCAAGAATCTGAGCTGGGGAATATTCAAACAGGCCCTGACAAAAAATGTTGCTCCCGAAGATGTCAATTTTCAGGACGTTTTTTATAAAATGATAGATGAGAGTGATGAGAAAATAGAAAATCCAGAGATAATGATTTTCCAGATAATCGAACTTGTCAGTTCAACGGCATACAGTGCCATAATTAACAAAGAACCTGTAGACGTTGAAACTTTAAAACCTTATCTTTATCAGACAATACGAACAATAATAATAAACCATCAATCCGGTGATGAAAAATATCTCCCAAAGTTTGGTATTTGATAAATCAGCCGCCAGAGTCTCATGTAAATATGGACTCTGGCGGCTGTCTGCTGTCCGGCGGTCATCTGCTGTACACCAGCAGCTATATTCATAAAGATTTATTTTCTTAAAGATTTTAAAAGTGCAATTTCTGCCGCATAGCCGGCAGCGTCATTCGGTGTTTCAAGATAAAACGGAAGATTAATAAGTGCAGGGTGATTGATAATCGCCTCAAACGCATCTTTTCCTATAGACCCCTCACCAATCTTTTCATGTCTGTCCTTATGGCTTGCAAAAGGGTTCTTTGAATCATTGATATGAATGGCTTTAAGTCTTGAAAGACCTATCACATCATCAAATTCTTTAATGACATTATCAAGATTACCGACTATATCGTATCCCGCATCGTAAACATGGCATGTATCAAGGCATACACCAAGATGCGAATTAAGTTCAACCTTATCTATAATTGCTCTCAATTCTTCAAATTTTCTTCCAATCTCGGAACCCTTGCCAGCCATAGTCTCAAGAAGCACAGTAGTTGTCTGTGATTCTTTGATTGTCTCGTTAAGCATCTCTACGATATACTCTGTACCTGTCTCAACGCCCTGTTTTACATGGCTTCCCGGATGAAAATTATAAAGATTTCCCGGTACATACTCCATTCTTGCCAGATCATCCGCAAATGTACGCTTTGCAAAATCCCTGATTGACTCATCTGCCGAGCATGCATTTAATGTATATGGTGCATGTGCAAGAATAACTTCAATTCCGTTCTCATCCGCAAACTTTTTAAATGCTTCAACATCCTTTTCGTCAATATCTTTTGCTGCACCGCCTCGCGGATTTCTTGTAAAAAACTGAAAAGTATTGCCACCGAGTGCAACAATCTCTTTTCCCATATTAAGAAAACCTTTAGATGCCGATAAATGGCAGCCTATTTTAAATTTTTGTGAATTTTCATTTGACATACTCGTTATAAACCTCCCTTTTAGATATTCCTCTGTCCTTTGCCGCAGCTTTCATTGCTTCCTTTTTATCCATTCCATCGGCAATATATTTGTCAACATGCTCAACAATACTCATGCTTTCCCACTGTGCCTGCTGCTCCTTTTTTATGTCATCACGCGATTTTCCTTCAATCACAAGGACGTATTCTCCGCGTGGCTCATTATTTTCATAAAATTCCACAGCCTCTCCAAATGTCGTAAGAAATACATTTTCATGGCGTTTTGTAAGTTCCTTGCATACGGAAAGTCTCCTGTCTGCCCCAAAAACTTCTGTAAGTTCAGCAAGTGTCTTTTTCAGGCGGTGAGGTGCCTCATATATAATCATGGTTCTTGTCTCATTTTCAAGCTCAGAAATAACATCTCTTCTCTCCTGCTTGTCCGACGGCAGAAATGCTTCAAAGCAAAATCTTCTTGTCGACAGCCCCGACATAGTAAGTGCTGTCACACATGCTGCCGGTCCCGGAAGTGACGTCACTGTAATTCCCGCTTCATGGCACTGTTTTACAAGTTCTTCTCCGGGGTCAGATATTCCCGGTGTTCCGGCATCTGTTATAACTGCAATGTCCGCTCCTGCTCTTAATTTATCAACAAGAACTTTTGCTTTGTCATACTTATTAAATTCATGATAGCTTGTAAGAGGCGTCTTAATATCAAAATGATTACAAAGCTTCATTGAATTCCTCGTATCCTCCGCGGCAATCAAATCAACCTCTTTCAGTGTCCTGAGAACACGGAATGTTATATCTTCAAGATTGCCTATCGGTGTTGCACAAAGGTATAAAATTCCCTGTCTTCCTTTATTTTCATATTCATTCATCAGCATTATCTCCATACATTTTCAAAAGTTCCTGCGTGTAGCTTCCGTCATGGTTGTATACAATCAGCGGCAGTTCGACATCAAGCTGCGGCTTTCCGCCCTTAACAGCTTCAATCAGCACCATATTAGCAGCTTTGTCATCATACGGATGAACCATTCTTATACGTTTAGGCTCAAGTCCATGTGATGTCATTGAGTCAAAAATCTGAACAAGACGCTTTGGCCTGTGTACCATAAAAAATCTGCCATGCACCTTTAAGCTGTCTGCTGCCGCCTTGACAACATCATCAAGATTACATAGCAATTCGTGCCTTGCAATCGCCTTTGCACTTTCAGGATTCACAATCCCATGCTTTTCCGTCATATATGGCGGATTAGTCGTAACTACATCAAATAATCTGCCTTCAGTAAGACTCTTTATTTCTTTAATATTTCCCTGCACAAATACTACATCACCGCTTATATTATTAAGACTGGCATTTCTTTGTGCCAGATTAAATGCCACATCCTGAATTTCTATTCCTACATACTTTGTCTGCGGATTCTTAGCGTGCATGAGAATCGGAATAACACCATTTCCACTGCACAAATCAAGCACACTGGCATTTTTCCCCGCTGTGGCAAATGAAGATAACAACACGGCGTCCATGCCGAAGCAAAAACACGCCGTATTCTGAATTAATCTATATCCTTTGCATTGCAGGTCGTCTATACGTTCGTTTTCGCTAATTACATCATTCATCTGTAATATGAGACTGACCTTCCTTTCTCTCCAGTTCTTCAAGTTCCTTGAGTTCCTTGTCATTAATCTGGACTTTATCATTTTTGCGTCTTAACTTAAACTTCAGTTCAGATACCGGATATTCGCGGATTTCCTTTTCATCACCATCAAGAGTTACAGTAACTTTAACTCTCTGGCGAAGAACATTAACACTTGTAACCTCACCTTTCAGCTTATCTGAAGTTGTAACAAAATCTCCGACAGCCGGAAGTCTGCTGTTCAAATCTTCATATGCCTCTTCTTCATTTTTGAGACAACACATAAGTCGTCCGCAAACACCTGAAATCTTTGTCGGATTAAGCGAAAGATTCTGTTCTTTTGCCATCTTGATAGAAACCGGAATAAATTCAGGCATATATGTTGCACAACATAATGGTCTTCCACATGCACCGATTCCGCCGCGAATCTTTGCCTCATCCCTGACACCAATCTGTCTAAGCTCTATTCTTGTTTTGAAAACAGAAGCCAAATCCTTTACAAGCTCTCTGAAATCAATTCTTCCGTCTGCTGTAAAATAAAATAGTATTTTATTATTATCAAATGTATACTCTACCTTTATAAGTTTCATTGCAAGCTTATGCTTTGCAATCTTTTCAAGACAAATTTTAAAGGCTTCCTTTTCTTTCTCTCTGTTCTTTGCCTCTCTTGCATCATCCTCAGGTGTTGCAACACGGATAACCGCTTTCAAAGGCTGTATAACCTTCTCATATTCAACATCACGTATTCCAAGAACAACATTGCCATATTCAACGCCCCTTGCTGTCTCAACAATAACATGATCTCCTTCCGAAATATCCGTATACTTTCCCGGTGCAAAGAAATAAATCTTTCCGGCACGTCTGAAACGAACACCAATAACCTTTGTCATCTATAAATCTCCATTCTCTATATCTAATACTTCTATACCGCCTGCTTTATCGCCATAATCAAAAGCTCAATAACCAAATCAAAATTGACATTTGCTTTAAGACGAATCTTAACCTTATCTATTGAATTGAGTATATCCTGCAATCCCTCATAAGAAAAATGTGATGCCTGACTTTTAATCTGCGACAGTTCATCCTTAAAAATAACCGGATTAACATCATTGGTACTCTTAAATACCAACACATCACGATACCACATAGCCATAAGGTCAAGATAATCATCAATTGTAAGTTTATAATTGGCAATATTCTTGACTTCAGCCATAATCTCTGACACAGTCATCTCCTGTGCATAACGCACAACATGCAGAACTTCGTCTTTAAGCTTGGCAAAATCACCTGATGTAACAATCGTAACAGCACGTCCTATATTTCCTTGTGCAAAAGCTGCCGCAAACTTAGTCTCGTAGTCTGTAACATCATAATTGTCCTTGATATACTTAACAACAAGTTCATCCGCAACCGGCTTAAAATCAAGTCTTACACATCTTGACAAAATTGTCTGTAAAAATATATCCGCATTTGTCGTAAGCATAATAACAATACCATACGCCGGCGGCTCTTCAATAGTCTTTAACAGGGCATTCTGTGCCTGTACTGTAAGTTTTTCCGCCTCATCAATAATATAAATCTTATATCTGCTGCTGTAAGGCTTTATCTGCATATCACCTATAAGCTGCTCTCTTATATCATCAACACCGATACTGCCCGGTTTTTCATGTCTTATCCAGATAATATCAGGCTGGTTTGAACTGTCTGCCTGTATGCAGGAATGACATTCATTACATGGCTCTATGCCATGCTTTTCACACTGGAGTGTCTTTGCAAATAACTTTGCAATTGTCTTTTTGCCGGCACCAAGTCCTCCATTAAAAATATATGCATGGGAAACCTTATCCAGCTCTATGCTCTTTTGCAAATGCTCTTTTATCTTATCATGTCCATAAATATCTGCAAACGTACTCATTCCTGTTCCTCTTTCTGCTGCCCTGCAATTTCCCGGATTTTTATATAAAAATTTTTTATTTTAAAATTCTTATTTACATTGAAATATCCAGCAGCAATCCTCTTATATCATCAACCTTTCCGACAATGGCAAGGTGATCTTTCTCATCTTTCATAAGCTCCGACGCCAGATCATCAAGATTCTTGTCCACAAGCTTGACAATGCCATACACTCTGTGTCTTCCTCTTCTGTCAAGAAAATTTTCTCTTGAAAACTGGTGAGACCTCGATGTTACCTCATTCATAAAACCTTTTACAAGCTCACGGTACTTCTTCATATCCTTAATATCCATGTGCTTTGCAATCTTATTACCCTGCTCAGTTATATCCTCCATCATGCCTCTCAGCTTTTCCTGAAGGTCCTTTTCCTCAATATTGCTAATCAGTGTAAATTTAAAAGAATCATCATGTGGCTTTTCTGCCTGCTTTGTCTCAACCTGCTGTGTCTTTGCTACATCATTTACCTTGATATCCATATTATATCACATCCTTATTCATAAACCAACTCTTTTAACGCCTGCCTGATTTCATCAACACAGTCATCAAATTCTCCATTATTAGCAAATCGTCTTGTTATACCGGATTTACGGATATTTTCCTCCGAAAAATCCTTTGCATCTGCCAGAAATCTTCTGCAAAGTTCCTCGTAATGCGGATTTTCCTGCTCCATCTCGCGTTTTACAGCCCTTATGAGCCTGACTCCGTCATCCACTTCTATATATATCGGCATAATATGCTCATTTCCGTAATACTCACAGAATTTATCATATGCTTCAAGCGTTCCGATTACAATATACCGCTTTCCAGAAGCCAAATCAATCTGTCCATCATCTGCCGTAAAATATTTCCACACTCCGAATACAGTATCATAACAGCGTATCTCTATTATTTTGTTCTCATTTTCAAGCCTTTTTGCAGTATCATCATCAACAAAATGATATTCCCTGCCTTCAGCCTCACCGCTTCTTAGCGGTCTCGTTGTATACATTGTAATCTTATTAAGCCCGAGTGCCTTATCCTCTGACAATTCACGATAAATCCTATCCTTGCCGCTGGCACTCTTTCCCATTATAAATACTATTTCATTCATAATTACTTTTCCTGTTTTTATATTTAACCTGACATTTCTATTACTTCAGCTTTGTTTTATGCATTTAATCATAATACTGTTCTTTGTTTTACACATTTAATCAACGTGCTGCCGTCTGCCGCTTTCTCAACTCCGATTGCACTGAGCCCATGTCCAAGTCCGTCTTTTATAACATCAATAACTTCCTGCGTCACAACCTCACCTGCATTTACAAGGTTAATTCCAGGCGGATAAAAACATATATTTGAAGCCGCAATATGCCCAATGCTGTCACAGATATTGACAGTTTCATTATCGCAGCTGTCAGCTTCATACATATTCAATGCCACAACAGCCTTTACCAGTGCAGGACTATAACTTCCGGAATACTCATTTTCCGGCGTGTCAAGTTGCCGCAATGCCTCAATAAACCTGTCATAATATACCTGTTTATCTCCTACGCTTGTCATCGCAATACAATAATTGACCGAAGCCATTTCCAGCTGTATTCCATAATCATTCAATAATTTATCATACAGGTTTTTTCCGTCATTTACAACCAGCACAATTTTAGAAATGTCATCGACTTCCTGCAGCTTTATATATTTAAGTTTCTTTATTTCTTTTCTTAAATTTGTAAGTCTAAAAACATATTCGTCCATATAACCTGACGACACCGAATCGCACATATTATCTTCAAGAAACGTAAGACACCTTGAAATTCCCGCCATCAATATATATGACGGGCTTGTTGACTGATAAATATTCCAATATTTCTTCACCCTGTCTTTATCTATAAGATTTCCGTTAAGATGAAGAAGTGCCGTCTGCGTAAATGACGGCAGTGTCTTGTGAATACTCTGAATAACTGCATCTGCACCGCATTTTACCGCACTTTCGGGAAACCTATCGTGAAAATTAAAATGTGCTCCATGTGCTTCATCGACAATCAGAACCGCCCCGAACCTGTGAGTCTCCTCTGCAATTCCTTTAATGTCGCTTACAACCCCCTCATATGTCGGAGAAGTAATAATAACCTCAGATGCCTCCGGATGCTCCTCAAGTGCAATTCTTACCGCTTCTCTTGTTATTCCCCTGCATATGCCAATATCGTCAATTTCAGGATATATGTATACAGGATTCAATTCATTTAAAAACAACGCATTATTAACCGAACAATGCACATTTCTGGCAACAATAACAGTATCACCCTTTTTTGATGCACCACATATTGCTGCCATATTTCCTGCACTGCTTCCGTTCACTAGAAAAAGCGTCTCGTCAGCCCCGAACAGCTTTGCCGCTCTATTAAAATCTTCTTTTATTATTCCGTCAGCATTATGTAGATTGTCAAACCCGTCAATCTCGGTAATATCAATTCCATACGGATTGCTCATACTGAAAATATCAGTATTTCTCTTATGCCCAGGCATATGAAGCGGGACATTATCCCCCGCCGCCAGCTCACTCAGGCGGTCATATAAATCTTTATTTTCCATATACAGCACCTTACTAAAAATGGAAGCATTTTCTGCTTCCATTTTCTTAATTACAATCTATCACTACAAATTTACATTCTCTGCAAGCCCACGCTCTTGTTCTGTCATTTGTAACCCCATTGCCAACACGTATATTTATGGCACCATGTTTTAATGCATCTCTTTTTGTAAAAAAATTACATAATTTATTATCAAAATATTTTTTCTCCGCCCAAATTAACATTCCTTTTTCGCTTGATCCAAGATAACCTGTTTCCATTTCTTTTTGACATTTTGGACACCTCATAATAATCTCCATTCCGCAGACGCTTTTGCATCAAAAACTATTTTCATGCTAATTTCTCATATTATCTTACTCAACAACTTTAAGCTTAACCTTCTTTTCAGCCACGCTTCCGATTGCATCTGTTACTTTATACTTAATGTCATATTCTCCGACCTGGTCGAATGTATAATGACCTATCGTAATAATTTTGCTTGTAATATCATTTCCGCAGGTATCTGTTGCATGAACATTGGCTTTAAGATTAGCTTTCTCTCCGACCTTTACCGTAATATCAGCTGCACCTGTTATAGCTGCACTGTTTTTAAGCCACGGATTTGCAGGGTCTGTATCAGTTGGATCCCATCCCGCATTAGGACTGTTTACAGGAATCTTAATACTTTCAGGTTTTCCAAGTGGTCCCGGATTGGCAGCATCATCATAGATTGTAACTTTTGTTCCAGCAGGACAATTATCATAAATCCACTTGACATCGCGGACTGCCATTCTGATACAGCCAAGCGACGCAACTGAACCCAGCTTATTATACTCTTCTGTCTCAAGTGATGAACCCGTAGCTGAAAAATATGGTACTGAATGAAACAGATATGGACCACTTATTCTTACAACATAATGTCCATATGTACTGTCAACCATAAGCCCCCATTCGTATTTATCAGAAGTTGTAAAATTTTCTCCTGTTATTGTCTCGTTGCCTTCGCGTCCACAAGATGCTGCAAATGCCTTAACCGCAACCGTATACTCACCTTTTCCGTCAATTCCATAAACAGTTACACAGTTTGCTGCTCTGTTGACCTTAATAAAATATGGAAAAGCCGCATCTGCAGGTGGTGTATAACTTACAACTTTTGAAGCAGGCTCTTTATCATCAATCCATACCACCTCTCTTGCCGCCGTTGTTTCTTCTGTTATTTCTTCTTTTTCTGAAACATTACTATTTTTATTTTTAAAAATTCCATATCCAAAAATTTTCATTGAACCAAAAATCCCAAGCAGAATTACAACAACTGCTATAACTGCCCATACAATAACCAGACCCAGATTCCTGCGAAACCAGCTTTTTCTTCTTCTCAAATATTTATAATTAATATTACCTTTGCTCATAAATAATCTATACCTCGTATATACCGAATAAAATTGTCTTTATGTAATCCTTCTTTTATAATTTTTAAAATATAACCACTTCTATTATATTATACGTATTGTTTTATTGAAATAGTTTTTTTAAAAAATTTTTATTATTATATTTTATTGCAAAAAAAGACTCAATTCTTAAAAGAACTGAGTCCATTAATATAGTGCCTAGAGCCGGAATCGAACCAGCGACACGAGGATTTTCAGTCCTCTGCTCTACCGACTGAGCTATCTAGGCGTAGTAGCGGGGACAGGATTTGAACCTGTGACCTTCGGGTTATGAGCCCGACGAGCTTCCAGACTGCTCCACCCCGCGTCATTATGAAATTACCAATTTCCTAAGTGCAAAAAATATTATAGTCCTTTCTTTTGGAAATGTCAAATTTTTAGCAAAACTGATAACACCGGCATCGTGACTACCGATAAGACCGTTGTGACTGCGATCACCTTTGATGCAGTCAGATATTCCTTATCATACTGCTGGGCAAGCATAGATACCATGGAACCTGCCGGCGTTGCCATAACAACAAACAAAACGGTCTGCATCATCGTATCCTCTGTGATCCGAAAGACGATCTGCATGATGATATAAGGTATGACCAACAGACGAATGACAGAAAACACAAGCAGTTTCAGATCACATACAGCACAACGGCTGCTGTTAAAACAGACAATAATTCTGACTTACTGATGGTATTTCCGATACATCCTGACAGGATCAGTGCCGGATTTGCAATATTTACGATCAGCCATGAGACGGCTTTTGCCGCTTTTTCATCAAGTATATTTTTTCTTGCCATTACATAGCCTGCTGCCATCATAATGCCAAAGATCATCATCTGTTTTAACAAGATCATTTTATGCGTCCTCGCCAAATTTTATCTTACGGTACTGACAGATCAGATCTACCGCCTTATCCCTGCCGACTCTGTCTGAATTGATCGTCATATCATAGGCAACCGGATCACGCCAGTCTTTTCCGTGTGTATAGTATTTATAATAATCATATCGGTATTTATCTGTTTCTGATATTAATTTATGCGCTTCTTTCTCAGATATTCCAAGTTTTCTTGTAATGGATTCGACACATGCCTTCCTTGGTGCTTCTATGTACACACTGATGACATTGTCAAAATCTTTTAAGACCATATTTGCAGCCTTACCTACAATAATGCACTTCTTCCTTCCCATGGAGATGCTCCATGACAGGTCTTTCCTTCAAAGGAATACTGCACGATAAAAACAAAATTACAGATATCATAATCTGCCATATTATCACTCCATGGATGCCAGTCAAAAAAGCAGTCAACGTCTTTATAACTTCCTGTTTTTCCAACAACCGGTTTTCCGACGCTTGCTTCTTCATATGGAGAACCGAATAACTTGATGGTACCTTTCATGCCAAACTGCTTCATTCCGGCACTTAAGGCAAGTCCGGCCATGAGAGCTGCCGGTCCTAGGATATTATGCCCGCAGCCCTGTCCCGGTGCCCCTTTGATGACCGGATCGATCTGGCAGGAATCTTTTTTCTGGGAGAGCCCCGGCAGACAGTCATACTCCACATTGATGCCTATGACCGGTCTGCCTTCTCCGTATTCTGCCACGAAGGCTGTCGGCAGTCCTCCGACACCGGTTTTTACGGAAAAATCATACTTTCGAAGTATTTCTGTCATTCGCTTTGATGCTTCATATTCTTCTAATCCTAACTCCGGATGTTCCCACATAAAATCAGATAATTCATGTATTTCCTGTTTATGTTCTTCGATCCATTGCAGGATATATGCCATATACCTTTAACGTTTTTTCGGTAAGATCGCCGATAATAACGTTTCTAAACGTTCGTATACATCAGAACCGTCTCCACCGACGATCGATGTTAATAGTTCATTTAATATACGGATCTTTCCATCCGGTGCTAACCGGTTATATACCTTAAATACTTCGGTAAACACAACATAGTTTGCTTCGCCATGCGGTACATGGTATGTTCCTGAAAACGGCATGCTCATTGCATGTACTGCTGCACAGCCTACATTGCCAAATGCAATCCCCGCATACGTGCTGGCTAATAAAAATTCTTTGATATGCTCATTTCTGGCTGCTTCCCCATGTGCTACGATCTCCTGATATCCATGTAAGATCAATTTGATTGCTTCAACGGAAAACATCTCCGTAAATGGATTTGCCTTTGGGGATAAGTAAGACTCGATTGGAATGCCGCACAGAGATTTTTCGATTTCTGGTCTGTTTTCATGATCTCATTGCAGAACTCGCGGTTAAATTCCCCCAGATCCAGCAACTAACTTCATTTTATATTTCCGCATTGCTGTATAGTAGATCCTGTCAAGAGTAACTGACATTATTCTTCACCCTTTCTCGGTCTGTACGTTACTGTTCACACCTGACAGTGTGACCAGCAACGATTACAGCCCATTTAAAATG
>OIWL01000722.1_pt1 | contig 41974 bp, 29 predicted proteins | sample 1587561 | NCBI WGS metagenome assembly OIWL01 (sample SAMEA3888903, study PRJEB22519) | human gut metagenome | biome: human gut; feature: human-associated habitat; material: faeces | place: Denmark | collected 2010 | reverse complement strand
GAAAAATACCTGTCAACACTTTTACAGGACAGCGCATTTTAATGCGTCGGCCCTGTCACAAGACAAGTATACAAGAACACAGTAATCTTGTACATAAAAACATTATTATCAATAATATAAAAAGTATATGTCTATCAACTATGTAGTAACCAAAAAGGTGGATAAAACGAAAGGAGAAGTAAAAGTACGTTATTATGCTACCACAAGGGCTATGCAAAAAAAAACCTGTTGACAGTTCACAGATTGCAATGCAGTTAGCCGAAAGAAGCTCTCTGCAAGATGGAGATGTAATGTCGGTGCTGACACAGTTATCGGGGATCATCGCCGGACACTTGCACGAAGGCAGGACAGTAAGTATTGACGGATTGGGAAATTTCTTCCCAACCATTAGTAGTGAAGGAGTAGAAAAGCCGGAAGAGTGTACAGCAGATAAAGTGTGGGTAGCACGTATCGGATTCAAAGCGGCTCCTGCTTTTTTGAAAAAGGTACGAATAAAAACCAAATTCATCAGTATCCAATTGCAAGAAGAAAGAAAAGCAGCTGCTAAAAAGAAGAAAGCAGCAGAAGCAGGTAATGAGAAGTGAACATAAAAATAATAGGGAAAAAGAGAACGAAGAAGCATTTAACAATCTGTTGAAAACTTTATTTCACATTTTCTATCGGAGAGATTCTTTTTTCTTTGAGAAATACGTATTTTTGCCGACACTTGCTTATATAATAAGGTGAAATAGATGAAGAAAGAACAAGAGGAATTGACATATCACGTACCTGTATTACTAAAAGAAAGCGTAGACGGAATGAATATTCGCCCCGGTGGAACGTATGTAGACGTTACTTTCGGTGGTGGCGGACATTCACGGGAGATACTTTCACGTTTAGAAAAAGGCGGACGTTTACTGGGGTTTGACCAGGACGAGGATGCCGAACGGAACATTGTCAATGACCCACATTTCACATTTGTACGAAGTAACTTTCGCTATTTGCATAATTTTCTTCGCTATCATGAAATAGAAAAAGTAGATGCTATACTGGCAGATTTAGGGGTATCGTCTCATCACTTTGATGACAGCGAACGAGGATTTTCATTTCGCTTTGACGGAGCACTGGATATGCGTATGAACAAGCGGGCAGGACTCACAGCTGCTGATGTTTTAAATACCTATGATGAAGAACGATTAGCAGATCTTTTTTATCTGTACGGAGAATTAAAAAACAGTCGTAAACTGGCATCAGTTATAGTAAAATCCCGTGCTTCCGGACAGATTAAGACAATAGGTGAGTTTCTGGAAATCATCAAACCGCTATTTGGACGTGAACGGGAAAAGAAGGAATTAGCCAAAGTATTTCAGGCACTCCGTATAGAAGTAAACCAGGAAATGGAAGCATTGAAAGAGATGTTGCTGGCAGCAACGGAAGCACTAAAACCGGGTGGAAGATTAGTAGTAATCACTTATCATTCGTTGGAAGACCGAATGGTAAAAAACATCATGAAAACCGGTAATGTTGAGGGTAAAGCAACACAAGATTTTTTTGGAAATCTGCAAACTCCATTCAAACTGGTAAACAATAAAGTGATTGTCCCGAATGAGGAAGAGATAGAACGTAATCCGAGATCACGAAGTGCCAAATTAAGAATAGCGGAAAAGAAATAAAAGAGAAGCTTGTAAGTAAATTAAGATCAGGCTGTCTAAAAGATAAGTCAACTAAAATAGAGACAACGATGGAAGAAGAAAAGATAATAAAAGAAGAGCCGAAAGGAGGTAAAAAGAAAAAAAGAACTTCCTTGAAAAGTATTCTTGGAGGAGATATTCTGGCAACAGACTTTTTCCGCCGCCAAACAAAGCTGCTGGTACTTATCATGATATTTATTATCTTCTACATTCATAACCGATATGCCAGCCAGCAACAACAGATTGAAATAGACCGGCTTAAAAAAGAGCTTATCGACATAAAATATGACGCACTGACACGTAGTTCGGAGTTGATGGAAAAAAGCCGCCAGTCGCGTATCGAAGAATATATCTCGACTAAAGAAAGTGATTTGCAGACTTCGACCAATCCACCGTATGAAATCAAAAAATGAAGTACATAGAGAACAGGTAACTTTAAATAGTAAATCATTAAACAGTTAATAGTCTTGGCAGTTAATAAAAAAAATATAATGACCCGTTACTTCTTCGTCATCCTCATCATGGGGTTGGTGGGAGTAGCAATTGTTGTAAAGGCAGGCATTACCATGTTTGCCGAACGACAATACTGGCAGGATGTAGCAGACCGTTTTGTAAAGGAGAATGTAACCGTAAAACCGAACCGGGGTAATATTATTTCATCCGACGGTAAATTAATGGCAAGTTCACTGCCGGAATATCGTATCTACATGGACTTTAAAGCTGGTGCTCCTGCTAAAATAGACTCACTAAAAAAACATATGAATGAGATTTGCGAAGGATTACACCAGATATTTCCTGATAAAAGTGCTGCCGAGTTTAAAGCGCATCTTCAAAAAGGAATGAAAAAAGGAAGCCGGAACTACCTGCTCTATCCCAAACGAATCTCCTACATTCAATACAAAGAAGCCAAACGCCTGCCTGTTTTTAACATGAACAAATATAAAGGCGGATTTCATGAACTGGCATACAACCAACGCAAGAAGCCATTCGGTTCTCTGGCTGCCCGTACCTTAGGGGATCTTTATGCTGACACAGCACAAGGTGCAAAGAATGGAATTGAATTGGCTTTTGATACATTGCTGAAAGGACGGGACGGAATCACACACCGTCAGAAGGTAATGAACAAATACCTTAACATCGTAGACATTCCTCCCATAGACGGTTGTGATCTTATTGCCACCATTGATGTAGGGATGCAGGATATTTGCGAAAAGGCATTGGTGGACAAACTGAAAGAGTTAAATGCCAGTGTAGGCGTTGTTGTATTGATGGAGGTTTCAACAGGAGAAGTCAAAGCGATAGTCAACATGATGAAAGCTGCAGACGGCAACTATTACGAGATGCGTAACAATGCTATCAGTGACATGCTTGAGCCGGGATCCACTTTCAAGACTGCTTCTATCATGGTAGCCTTGGAAGACGGGCACATCACTCCGGACTATGAGGTAGATACGGGAAACGGTATCAAAATGATGTATGGACGTGCAATGAGAGACTGGAACTGGCATCGTGGCGGATACGGAAGAATCAATGTAACACGTATTCTTGAAGTATCATCTAACGTGGGAACTTCAAGTATCATAGACCAATTCTATCATGACAAACCACAAAAGTTTGTAGATGGGCTGAAACGTATGAGCATTGACCAACCGCTACATTTACAGATATCAGGAGAAGGTAAACCCAATATTAAAGGGCCCAAAGAACGTTATTTTGCAAAAACAACCCTTCCCTGGATGAGCATTGGTTATGAAACTCAGGTACCGCCAATGAATATCCTGACCTTCTATAATGCCATTGCAAACAATGGAGTCATGGTGCGTCCCAAATTCGTAAGAGCAGCTGTGAAGGATGGAGAAGTAGTAAAAGAGTTTCCAACGGAGGTGATTAATCCGAAAATTTGTTCAGACAATACATTGAAGCAGATACAGGAAATTTTGTACAAAGTTGTTCATCAAGGATTGGCAGGACCGGCAGGTAGTAAGCAGTTTGCCGTTTCGGGAAAAACAGGTACGGCACAGATCTCACAAGGTGCTGCCGGATATAAAACAGGAAGAACAAATTATCTGGTTAGTTTCTGTGGATATTTCCCTTCGGAAGCTCCGAAATATAGCTGTATTGTTTCTATTCAGAAACCCGGGTTACCAGCTTCGGGAGGTTTGATGGCAGGTAGCGTATTTGGCAAAATTGCAGAAAGAGTATATGCAAAAGACCTGCGTTTGCCTTTGACAAATGCCATCGACACAAATAGCGTAGTCATTCCCGACGTAAAAGCCGGAGAGATGAATGATGCCAAACGGGTACTGGATGAGCTGAGTATACAAAGCCAAAGCAAATTTGACTTAAAGAGTGGTAAAGAAACCTGGGGAAGTACACATGCAGCTCCCAAAAGTGTTATTCTGGAAAGCAGAGACCTCATGCGGGATTTTGTACCCAGCGTTATAGGCATGGGGGCAAAAGACGCTGTTTATTTGCTTGAAAGCAGAGGAGTGAAAGTAAAACTGGTAGGTGTAGGCAAGGTGAAAAGCCAGTCGATAGCTAACGGAACAAGAGTAAAGAAAGGACAAACAATAACACTCGTACTGCATTAGAGAGATTAAACTGAAGATTTTGAATAAGTAGTACGTGTCAACCGAATATAAAAAAGAAGATGAAGTTAAATGAATTATTAAAGGCTATTCAACCGATACAAGTTGTCGGAGCTTCGGACATAGAAATAACAGGAGTCAACATTGATTCCAGACAAGTGGAGGCAGGCCATTTATTTATGGCTATGCGTGGTACACAGACAGACGGACATGCATATATTCCTGTAGCAATTGAAAAAGGAGCCATAGCTGTGCTTTGTGAAGATATGCCTGAACATCCGGAAGAAGGTATCACCTATATACAAGTGAAAGACAGCGAAGATGCAACCGGTAAAGTTGCTACTACTTTCTTTGGAGATCCTACTTCAAAAGTGGAATTGGTGGGTGTAACCGGAACAAACGGAAAAACAACAATCGCTACCTTATTATATAATACATTCCGTTATTTCAAATATAAAGTAGGACTCATCTCAACGGTATGTAACTATATTGATGATGAAGCGATTCCGACTGAGCATACCACTCCTGACCCTATCACACTAAACCGATTGCTGGGAAGAATGGCTGATGAAGGCTGTAAATACGTTTTCATGGAGGTAAGCTCCCACTCCATTGCTCAGAAACGTATCAGTGGTTTAAAGTTTGCAGGAGGTATCTTCACCAACCTGACCCGTGACCATCTGGATTATCATAAGACAGTAGAAAACTATCTGAAAGCAAAGAAAAAATTCTTTGATGACCTACCCAAGAGTGCATTCAGCCTTACTAACCTGGATGATAAAAACGGGTTGGTTATGACACAGAACACACGTTCGAAGGTGTACACCTACTCTCTGAGGAGTTTGAGTGACTTCAAAGGCAGAGTGTTAGAATCACATTTTGAAGGAATGTTGCTTGATTTCAATAACCATGAATTGATGGTACAATTCATAGGTAAATTCAATGCTTCCAATCTTCTGGCTGTATTTGGTGCAGCAGTGTTGCTTGGTAAGAAAGAAGAAGACGTACTGGTAGCACTCAGCACACTCCATCCGGTAGCCGGACGTTTTGATGCCATTCGTTCGCCACAGGGATATACAGCGATTGTTGATTATGCACATACTCCGGATGCTCTGATAAATGTACTGAATGCCATTCATGGAGTACTCGAAGGAAAAGGAAAAGTGATTACCGTAGTAGGTGCCGGAGGTAACCGTGACAAAGGTAAACGTCCTATTATGGCCAAAGAAGCTGCCAAAGCAAGCGATCGCGTTGTCATCACATCGGATAACCCTCGTTTTGAAGAACCTCAGGACATCATAAATGATATGTTAGCTGGTCTGGACACAGAGGACAGAAAGAAAACAATCAGTATTACAGACCGTAAAGAGGCTATTCGCACCGCTTGTATGCTGGCCGAAAAAGGAGATGTAATTCTCGTTGCCGGAAAAGGGCATGAGAACTATCAGGAGATAAAAGGAGTGAAACATCACTTTGATGATAAAGAGATATTAAAAGAGTTATTTTCATTGACAATTTAACAATTTACAATTTACGATTGGAGTTACCATTGTAAAAAAAGTAATTTAAATCGTAAATAGTAAATCGTCCAATAGTAAATAAAATCATGTTATACTATCTATTTGAGTGGCTACATAAATTAAACTTCCCCGGAGCGGGAATGTTTGGATATACATCTTTCCGTGCATTGATGGCTATCATTCTGGCACTGCTGATTTCAAGTATCTGGGGTGACAAGTTTATCAATTTGCTGAAACGAAAGCAAATCACGGAAACACAGCGTGATGCTAAAATCGATCCTTTTGGCGTCAACAAAGTAGGTGTACCCAGTATGGGAGGTGTTATCATCATTGTAGCCATTTTGATACCTTGCCTGTTGCTTGGAAAATTACATAATATCTATATGATATTGATGCTCATCACCACTGTATGGCTGGGATCACTGGGATTTGCCGATGACTATATCAAAATATTCAAAAAAGACAAAGAAGGATTACACGGTAAGTTTAAAATTATCGGTCAGGTAGGATTAGGGCTGATTGTCGGATTAACCCTATACCTCAGCCCGGATGTGGTAATTCGTGAAAACATCGAGGTACAAACTCCCGGACGTGAAATGGAGGTTATACATGGGATGAATGATCTCAAGTCTACTCAGACTACCATTCCGTTTTTTAAAAGCAATAACCTTGATTATGCCGATCTGGTAGCTTTTATGGGTGATCATGCTCAAACAGCCGGTTGGATATTGTTTGTTATCATCACCATCTTTGTGGTGACAGCCGTATCCAACGGAGCCAATCTGAATGACGGCATGGACGGTATGGCCGCGGGTAACTCTGCCATCATCGGATTAACATTGGGAATATTAGCATATGTATCAAGCCACATTGAATTCGCGGGATACCTGAACATTATGTATATCCCCGGTTCGGAAGAACTGGTTATCTTCATTTGCGCATTTATCGGTGCACTGATAGGATTCTTATGGTACAATGCATATCCGGCACAAGTATTTATGGGAGATACGGGTAGCTTAACAATTGGTGGTATTATTGCCGTATTTGCCATCATTATACACAAAGAATTACTGATTCCGATTCTTTGTGGTGTGTTCCTGATAGAAAACCTGTCGGTGATTCTGCAACGTGCCTATTATAAAGTCGGTAAACGGAAAGGAGTGAAACAACGTCTCTTTAAACGTACGCCTATACACGACCATTTCCGTACATCAATGAATCAGATAGAAGACGGATGCCGGGTAGTGTTTACAAAACCGGACAATCTGTTTCACGAATCAAAAATCACAGTTCGCTTTTGGATTGTAACGATTGTACTGGCAGCCATAACGATTATTACATTAAAGATAAGATAAATAAGGATTCAATGCGTCATACCGATGTGCCGATTAAAAAAAGCCAATGGAATAATGAAGCATGAACCCCAAAGATAACGGAGAGAATTAACCGGATTATTAACCATTAAAGTTTGTGCACTGCCATTGGTGTATTAGCATATTGGCCTATTAGCACATTATTGAGAATGAAAAGAATTGTAATTTTAGGAGCAGGTGAAAGTGGCGCAGGTGCTGCCGTATTAGCCAAGGTAAAAGGATTCGAGACGTTTGTATCAGATATGTCCGCCATTAAGGACAAATACAAGGAACAACTCGACAGCCACGGTATTGCCTGGGAAGAAGGCCATCATACCGAAGAATTGATTCTGAATGCCGACGAGGTGGTAAAAAGCCCGGGGATTCCGAATGATGCTCCATTGATTCTGAAACTAAAGGCACAAGGCACGCCGATTATATCGGAAATAGAATTTGCCGGACGCTATACGGATGCAAAGATGGTTTGTATCACCGGGTCAAACGGAAAAACAACAACAACCAGCCTCATTTACCACATTTTTAAAAGTGCAGGACTAAATGTGGGACTGGCAGGAAATATAGGAAAAAGCCTGGCTTTGCAAGTAGCAGAAGGCAAGCATGATTATTATGTAATCGAACTAAGTTCATTTCAACTGGACAACATGTACGAATTTCGTGCAAACATCGCTGTCCTGATGAATATTACGCCGGATCATCTGGATCGTTACGATCACTGTATGCAAAATTATATTGATGCAAAATTCCGTATTACTCAGAACCAAACTCAGGACGATGCTTTCATTTTCTGGAATGACGATCCTATCATCAAACGAGAACTGGAAAAGCATGGTCTAAAGGCACACTTATACCCATTCGCAGCAGTAAAAGAGGATGGAGCAATTGCCTATGTAGAGGATAATGAGGTAAAAATCACAGAGCCAATTGCGTTCAACATGGAACAAGAGAAGTTGGCACTGACCGGACAACATAATCTCTATAATTCACTGGCAGCAGGTATCTCGGCCAATCTTGCCGGTATTACCAAAGAAGATATCCGCAAAGCATTGTCGGATTTTAAAGGTGTGGAACACCGTTTAGAGAAAGTAGCCCGCGTAGGTGGTATTGATTTTATCAATGACTCCAAAGCTACCAATGTAAACTCTTGTTGGTATGCACTGCAAAGTATGACAACCAAAACAGTACTTATACTTGGTGGTAAGGATAAAGGAAATGACTATACAGAAATAGAAGATCTGGTACGCGAGAAATGTTCGGCATTGGTATATCTGGGACTGCACAATGAAAAGCTACATGCTTTTTTCGACCGGTTCGGATTACCGGTAGCCGATGTACAGACCGGCATGAAAGATGCAGTAGAAGCTGCATATAAACTGGCTAAAAAAGGTGAAACCGTACTGTTAAGTCCTTGTTGTGCCTCCTTCGATCTCTTCAAGAGTTACGAAGACCGTGGCGACCAGTTCAAAGAGTACGTTCGCGCCCTCTAATTTTTAATCTTTAATTTTTAAATTAAACAGTGGATCTATTAAAGAACATATTCAAGGGCGATAAGGTAATCTGGATTATCTTTCTCTGTCTCTGCCTCATCTCAATCATTGAGGTGTTTTCGGCAGCCAGCACCCTGACGTATAAGAGCGGGGACCACTGGGGACCGATCACACAGCATTCTATCATCCTGATGGTGGGGGCCGTTGTTGTAGTGTTGATGCACAATATTCCTTATAAATGGTTTCAGGTATTCCCTGTTTTCCTATACCCTGTCTCTGTTGTACTGCTGGCTTTTGTTACGCTGATGGGTGTTATCACAGGCGATCGCGTCAATGGTGCAGCACGTTGGATGTCGTTCATGGGATTACAGTTCCAGCCATCGGAGCTGGCAAAGATGGCTGTGGTTATTGCAGTTTCTTTTATTCTATCCAAAAGACAGGATGACGAAGGAGCCAATCCGAAGGCATTCAAATACATCATGATTATCACCGGGCTTGTTTGCCTGTTGATTGCTCCGGAAAACCTTTCAACAGCGATGTTACTATTCGGAGTTGTATTTCTGATGATGTTTATCGGCCGGGTAGCAGCACGGAAACTACTTCTTTTAATAGGCTCATTGGGATTGGTAGGTGTAATAGGTGTCGTATTTTTGTTGGCCATCCCAAAGGATTCGGATATTCCTTTCCTGCATCGTTTTGACACATGGAAAAGTCGTATCACTAATTTCACAGAAAAAGAGGAAGTACCGGCTGCAAAATTTGATATAGACAAAGATGCCCAGATAGCGCATGCCCGTATTGCTATTGCAACAAGTAATTTTGTTGGTAAAGCACCTGGCAACTCTATTCAACGTGACTTTTTGAGTCAGGCATTCTCTGATTTTATTTTTGCCATCATTATAGAAGAGCTTGGTCTGGTGGGAGGAGCTTTCGTTGTTTGCCTATATATCTGGCTACTGGTACGCGCCGGGCGCATAGCCCAAAAATGCGAACGAACGTTCCCTGCTTTTCTGGTAATGGGCATAGCACTCATGTTGGTATCGCAGGCAATTTTAAATATGATGGTAGCCGTTGGTTTATTCCCGGTAACAGGTCAACCTCTGCCACTCATCAGTAAAGGAGGAACTTCAACTTTAATAAACTGTGCCTATATCGGTATGATATTGAGTGTAAGTCGTTATACTGCGTATCTTGAAGAGCAGAAAGAACGTGACGCACAACTACAAATGCAGATAGCAGCAGAAACAACCGAGGCTCAGATAGTTGCAGAACCTACAGCACAGGTGTTGAATAGTGATGCAGAGTTTGAGAAAGAAAAATAGTTGAGAGTTACAGGTCGTTGCGTCCCGATATCCTATGATATCCGCGATCAGTAGTTCACTAAAATAATGTATAATGGAAAAAGAGCTTAGAATCATCATCAGTGGCGGTGGTACAGGAGGACATATCTTTCCGGCTGTATCCATCGCCAATGCCATAAAAGAGCAGTGTCCTGATGCTAAAATATTATTCGTTGGTGCTGAAGGCCGAATGGAAATGCAACGCGTACCTGATGCCGGTTATGAGATTGTCGGGCTGCCGGTTGCCGGATTCGACCGTAAACGCCTGTGGAAGAACTTCGCTGTACTCATTAAACTGGCGCGTAGCCAATGGAAAGCAAAGAGTATCATTAAGCAGTTTCGCCCTCAGGTAGCAGTAGGCGTTGGTGGCTATGCCAGCGGACCAACTCTGAAGATGGCTGGTATGATGGGAGTTCCCACTCTGATACAAGAACAAAATTCTTATGCAGGAGTAACCAATAAGTTATTAGCAAAGAAAGCATGTAAAATATGCGTGGCGTATGATGGTATGGAAAAATTCTTTCCGGCAGATAAAATACTGATGACAGGAAACCCGGTTCGCCAAAACCTGTTTACCAATACTCAAAGCCGGGAAGAGGCCATACAGGCTTTCGGACTCAGCCCGGAAAAGAAAACAATGTTGATCTTGGGAGGTAGCCTTGGCGCACGTACCATTAATAATACGTTGATAGCAGGGTTACAAACCATAAAAGAGACAAGCGGCATTCAATTCATTTGGCAAACAGGAAAAATATATTACCAACAGGTAATGGAAGCTGTTAAAACAGCAGGAGAAATTCCGAATCTGTATGTAACAGACTTTATTAAAGACATGGCTACAGCTTATTCAGCAGCTGATTTGGTGATCTCCCGGGCTGGTGCGGGTTCTATATCAGAGTTCTGCCTGCTGAGCAAACCGGTTATTCTGGTTCCTTCGCCTAATGTAGCTGAAGACCATCAGACTAAGAATGCATTGGCCTTGGTCAATAAGCAGGCTGCCATATATGTAAAAGATGTAGAAGCAGAAGAGAAACTGTTGTCCGTAGCATTAGAAACAATTACCAATGCTACAAAATTAAAAGATTTAAGTGAGAATATAGCAAAGTTAGCATTGCCGGACTCTGCTACTATCATAGCAAAAGAAGTGATAAAATTAGCACAACAATGAATATCGAAACTATAAAATCAGTCTATTTTGTTGGTGCCGGTGGCATCGGAATGAGTGCACTTGTACGTTACTTTCTTTCCAGAGGAAAATTCGTAGCCGGTTATGACCGTACTCCCAGCGAACTAACTGAGTGCCTTATTGCCGAAGGTGCACAAATACACTACGAAGAAGACGCAGACCTGATTCCCGAAGAATGTAAAGACAAGGAAAGTACTCTCGTCGTACTGACACCCGCCGTACCACAGAAACATGCCGAACTGGTTTATTTCCGTAACAACGGTTTTGAAATACAGAAACGCGCCCAGGTATTGGGAACCATTACGCACTCCAGTAAAGGGCTTTGCGTAGCCGGGACCCATGGAAAGACAACTACTTCGACGATGACTGCACATTTGTTACACCAGTCACATGTGGGGTGTACAGCTTTCTTAGGAGGAATTTCCAAAAATTATGGAACTAACCTGCTACTTTCGAAGACAAGCCCGTACACTGTAATCGAAGCGGATGAATTTGACCGTTCCTTCCACTGGCTATCTCCGTTTATGTCCGTCATCACATCTACGGATCCCGATCATCTGGATATCTACGGAACAGCAGAAGCATACCTTGAAAGTTTTGAACACTACACCACGCTTATTCAGCCAGGTGGTGCATTGATTATTCGCAAAGGTATTTCGCTGCAACCTCAGGTACAGCAAGGAGTGAAAGTATATACTTATTCGCGCGACGAAGGTGATTTCCATGCTGAAAATATCCGTATCGGAAACGGTGAGATTTTCATTGACTTTGTCGGACCGAAGGTACGTATCAACGATATCCAACTGGGGGTACCCATAAGTATCAACATCGAAAATGGAGTAGCTGCCATGGCACTTGCTCACCTGAATGGTGTCACAAATGAGGAAATTAAACAAGCTATGGCGAGTTTCCATGGAGTGGACCGCCGTTTCGATTTTAAAATCAAAAACGATCGCGTAGTCTTTCTGAGTGATTATGCTCATCATCCGTCAGAGATCAAACAGAGTGTGCTGTCTATCCGCGAATTGTATAAAGACAAAAAGATTACAGCTATCTTCCAACCTCATCTATATACACGTACGCGTGATTTTTATAAAGATTTTGCAAGTAGTTTATCCCTCTTGGACGAAGTAATTCTGGTAGATATCTACCCGGCGCGTGAACAACCCATACCGGGAGTAACCAGCCAACTGATTTACGATAATCTCCGTCCCGGTATTGAAAAATGTATGTGTAAAAAAGAAGAGATACTGAATATCCTGGAAAACAAGAACATAGAAGTATTAATCACTCTTGGAGCTGGTGACATAGACAACTATGTTCCATCTATTACAGAAAAATTAAATACAAGATTGAACAAACCTCAATCATAAATTGTAAATCGTATAATTGTAAATGTCATTATGCTGAAACGGATTCTTTTATCCCTCGTCCTGTTGCTCGTCACTGCCTATCTGTGTATAGCCGTGACAGTATTCAACCGTAAACCGGCCAACCAGGTTTGTCGTGACATGGAATTAATTATCAAGGACACGGTTTATGCCGGTTTCGTAACCAAAGACGAAGTAGCCGGAATACTACAAAAGAAAGGAATCTACCCCGTAGGAAAGAAAATGGAACGCATCCAGACTAAGACCCTGGAACGGGAACTGGATAAACACCCGCTTATTGACGAAACAGAATGCTACAAAACTCCCAGTGGCAAACTCTGTGTAGAAGTTAAACAGCGTATTCCAATACTCCGTATCATGAGTAATAATGGCGAGAACTATTATGTAGATAACAAAGGAACCATCATGCCACCCGAAGCCAAACGCGTAGCTCGCCGGACAATTGTAACCGGAAATGTAGAAAAGTCGTTTGCAATGAGGGATTTATATAAGTTTGGTGTATTTTTGCAGAACAATCCGTTCTGGGATGCTCAGATAGAACAAATTCATGTACTACCCGGTAAGGATATTGAATTGGTACCACGGGTAGGTGATCATATTGTCTATCTTGGAAAACTGGAACACTTTGAAGATAAACTGGATCGCCTGAAAACATTCTATGGGAAAGCCTTGAACGAAGTGGGATGGAATAAATATTCACGCATCAGTCTGGAGTTCAGTAACCAGATTATCTGCACCAAGCATCAATGATGAATGCCTGCGCGCAGCCAATTGTAAATAGTAAATTGTAAAATCGTAAATAAGAAATATGGCAACAACAGAATTTATCGCCGCTATTGAACTGGGTTCATCAAAGGTTACCGGCATTGCCGGAAGAAAGAACAGTGACGGAAGTATGCAGGTGTTGGCTTATGCCAAAGAAGATTCTTCTTCGTTCATCCGAAAAGGAATTATCTATAATCTGGATAAGACAGCCCAAAGCCTTACGTCCATCATTAACAAGTTGGAAGGCGATCTGAAAAACTCAATCGCCAAGGTATATGTAGGTATCGGCGGACAATCACTCCGTACCGTACGGAATGTCGTAAGCCGTGACCTGAACGAAGAAACAATCATCTCGCAAGAGTTAGTGGATGCTATCTGCGATGAGAATCTGGAAATTCCGTTGGTAGACATGGATATATTGGATGTTGCCCCACAGGAATATAAGATTGGCAACAACCTGCAAGCAGATCCTGTAGGAGTGGCCGGTAGCCATATCGAAGGACGTTTCCTGAATATCGTAGCACGGGCTTCGATCAAAAAAAATCTGGAACGCTGTTTCGAACAGGCTAAAATAGAGATAGCCGACCTGCTTATCTCTCCATTAGTAACTGCCAATGCCGTACTAAGCGAAAGTGAACGCCGTTCGGGCTGTGCGCTTATCGACTTCGGAGCTGACACCACTACGATCTCTGTTTATAAAAATAATATTCTTCGTTTCCTCACTGTTTTGCCGTTAGGTGGAAACAGCATTACGCGCGACATCACCTCCATGCAGATGGAAGAGGAAGAAGCTGAACGCCTGAAAATAACTTTCGGGAATGTAATGTACGAGGAAGAAGAAAGTGAAGAAGCCGCTACTTGCCAACTCGAAGATGGAAGCCGTACAGTTGAGTTACAAGCATTAAACAACATTATCGAAGCGCGAGCAGAAGAAATCATCACCAATGTATGGAATCAAATCCAGTTATCAGGCTACGATGACAAATTATTGTCCGGTATTATCATCACCGGTGGAGCCGCTAATCTAAAAAATCTGGACACCATGCTTCGCAAAAGGAGTAAAATTGAAAAGATACGGACTGCCAGGAGTATCCGTAATACGATACAGACAGACAGTGATCTCATAAAGAAAGACGGCACTCAAAACACATTGTTCGGTTTGCTGTTTGAAGGAAAAGAGAACTGTTGTCTAGTAGAAACACGTCCTGTAACTCATTCGCAACCTGTCATAACCGAACCGGTCAATATGTTCGAAGAAGATGAAGCACTGAAAGAACAGGAAGCTGCCGCCCGCGAAGCAAAGAAGAAGAAAGATGAAGAAGATAAACGACGCCGGGACGAAGACAGGCGCCGTAAAGAAGAAGAGAAACGTAAGAAGGAAGAGGCACGAAAGAAGAAAAAAGAGGGTCCCAGTTGGTTTGAAAAGACTTTCAACAAGATTTCTAACGAGATCTTCTCGGATGACGATATGAAATAATAGTAAATTGTAAATAGAAAACGTACCTTAGTGTCAATATCAGATAATGGTCATGACCATAGGGAATAAATAGTAAATATCATGACGGACGAGATAGTACAATTCGATTTCCCGACAGATTCGCCAAAGATCATCAAAGTAATTGGTGTAGGCGGTGGTGGCGGTAACGCCGTAAACCACATGTACAGGGAGGGTATACATGACGTAACATTCGTTCTCTGTAATACAGATAATCAGGCATTGGCAGAATCACCCGTGCCGGTGAAACTACAATTAGGTCGTAACATTACGGAAGGTCTGGGAGCCGGTAACCGCCCCGACCGGGCACGTGATGCAGCCGAAGAAAGTATCGAAGACATCAAGACCCTACTGAATGATGGTACCAAAATGGTATTTATCACTGCCGGAATGGGAGGGGGAACAGGAACCGGTGCTGCTCCTGTTATAGCCCGTATCGCCAAGGAGATGGATATCCTGACTGTAGGTATCGTAACTATCCCTTTCATCTTCGAAGGAGAAAAGAAAATCATCCAGGCATTGGATGGCGTAGAGCGTATCGCCCAGCATGTAGATGCTCTGTTAGTTATCAACAATGAACGCCTGAGAGAAATCTATTCAGACCTTACTTTTATGAATGCGTTCGGAAAAGCGGATGACACACTTTCTATCGCAGCCAAAAGTATAGCTGAAATTATCACCATGCGCGGTACGGTAAATCTGGACTTTGCAGATGTAAAAACGATCTTGAAAGACGGTGGCGTAGCCATTATGAGTACCGGTTTCGGAGAGGGTGAAAATCGTGTGACAAAGGCCATCGATGATGCCTTGCACTCACCGCTACTGAACAACAACGATATATTCAACGCAAAGAAGGTCATGCTGAATGTTTCTTTCTGTCCTAACTCAGAACTGATGATGGAAGAAATGAACGAAATTCACGAGTTCATGAGCAAATTCCGTGAAGGCGTAGAAGTTATCTGGGGTGTGGCTATGGACAATTCACTGGATAAGAAAGTAAAAATAACCGTGCTTGCTACCGGATTTGGTGTAGAAGACGTGCCAGGTATGGACAGTGTGCTCGAGAAACGCAGCCAGGAAGAAGAAGAACGCCAACTCCAACTGGAAGAAGAGAAGGAGAAAAACAAAGAGCGTATTCGCAAAGCATATGGCGAAAGTGCCAGCAGCATTGGAAGTAAAAATATTCGTAAACGCCGTCATATCTACATTTTCAGTGCTGAAGATCTGGATAATGACGATATCATTGCAATGGTAGAAGATTCACCAACCTACCAGCGTGATAAAACCACTCTTGGCAAAATCAGAGCAAAAGCAGCTTTGGAAGAAGAGATCGCAACGGAAGAAGCCGTGGACGAAAGCGGACTAATCACTTTTTGAGTTGAGAGTTGAAAATTAAAGAAATAAGAGTTTTTTTTAATTGTAAATTGTAAATCGCTAAATTGTAAATATAATTATGGATTTATTCGAAAGGGTCAGCGAAGACATTAAAAACGCAATGAAGGCTAAAGATAAAGTAGCCCTTGAAACACTGAGAAATGTAAAGAAATTCTTTCTGGAAGCCAAAACAGCTCCGGGAGCAAATGATATTCTGACAGATGATGCTGCTTTAAAGATCATCCAGAAACTGGTAAAACAGGGAAAAGACTCTGCAGAAATTTACATCGGACAAGGACGTCAGGACCTGGCAGACGGTGAATTGGCGCAAGTAAAGGTTATGGAAGCTTATCTACCTAAACAAATGACCCCGGAAGAACTGGAGGCAGCGCTAAAAGAAATCATTGCAGAAACAGGTGCTACAAGCGGTAAAGATATGGGTAAAGTAATGGGAGTTGCCTCCAAAAAACTTGCCGGATTGGCAGAAGGCCGCGCTATATCTGCTAAAGTGAAAGAATTACTCGGTTAATTCTTCAATATACAGAGGAATTCTCTACGAGAAAACCGAAGCAAATACCAGTTTTTTAAAGAAGTCCCGGAAAGAGAATATTGCTCTCTTTCCGGGACTTCTTTTATAATATTCAACAAATTTATATTTAATTTACACAAGATTAAAATCCAAAAATCAAAACTAAAAATAACAACAACAAGGCTGAAAGCGCAAAAAGAAATAAAAGATTACATTGCAAACACTAAAACCTAAGTATTAATCTTATATTCAAACACGTATGAAAAATGTATTACGCTACATCTTTCTTGTATTATGTACCTGTTTCACTCTACAGGTATACGCACAAGGAAGTTTCGAAGTTACTGGTCAGGTGGTCGATGCCGATCAGGAAGGTTTACCCGGTGCAAATATCCTTATTAAAGGAACAACAGTAGGAACCACGACCGATGTGGAGGGTAACTACAAACTTACCGTTACTAATCCCGGTCAAGCCGTGTTAGTATTCTCTTTTATAGGCCTTGACTCCAAAGAAGTGGCCGTGAAAAATCAACGAAGAATTAATGTCACCCTTGAATCATCTGCTGTCGAGCTGGAAGAAGTCGTAAAAATCGGATATGCTACTGTGAAGCGGAAAGATCTGACAGGTTCTGTGTCTTCAGTAAAAGCCAGTGAGCTGGCAGCTGTACCTATTTCAGATGTAACCCAGGCATTAAGTGGTAAAGTGGCCGGTGTACAGGTAATCCGTTCACAAGGTTCACCTGATGCTGATGTATCTATAAAGGTACGTGGAGGTACATCGATTACACAAAGCAATGAACCTCTTTATATTATTGACGGTTTCCCCTCGGAAGACGGATTAAAAGGTATAGAAGCTAATGATATTGAGTCAATTGACATCCTGAAAGATGCTTCGTCGACAGCCATTTATGGAGCAAGGGGAGCAAATGGTGTGGTTCTGGTAACAACGAAAGGCGGTAAACAGGACAAATTGAGTATCAGTTACGACATGTATATAGGATTCAAAAAAGTAAATAAGAAGTACGACCTCCTGGATGTAGAGGATTTCGTAAAATTAGACTACGAACGTTACATCGATCAGCCGGATAAAATGCGCGATGTGATCATTCCAACTTATGGAAATTTCGATGAATACAACCAGTTATATGGAAACCGATCCGGTATCGACTGGCAGAAAGAGGTTTTTGAAAACCACTCTGCTATCAGCCAACAGCATAAATTCACAATCAGTGGAGGTAGTAAGACCTCAAAGTATCTCTTCTCTTATACACGTAATGACGACAAAGGTATTTGGTATGGTAGTGGACTAAAGCGCGATAACTTCCGTATGAAGATCAACCAGGTAGCATCCGAATGGCTTAACCTATCGGCCAATGCAAGTTATATCGACGAAACAACAGAGGGATTGGGAAGTCTCCAGGAAGGCGGAGCATTCAGCCGCATGCAACATGTGATACAATACCGCCCTACTATCGGTAAAAACGGCAGTGACAACGACTTACTTATCAATGATGACGATCCGGTATTGCTACTCGAAGGTGCAAGCCCCATGCAAAGCCCGATTGCTTCTATCGAAAGCGAATCTATAGAAAAACGAAACCGCATCCTGAATATCAATGGAGATGCTGAAATCAAATTCAATAAAGAATGGTCCTATCGCGGAACGGTTGGTATCCGTAAGCGGATGCGCAACGAAGATGTATTTTATTCGGAACGTTCAAAACAGGCAAAGAATGCCGGTGCTCCTTTCGGATGGAAAAAATCAACGGACGAAGAGAGTTTCATGTATAATAACGTGTTGACCTATAATAAATCATTTAACATCAATCATCAACTCGATCTGGTAGGTGGACAGGAGTTCATCTCTTTCAAATCAAAATACTTAAAGACGGGAGCAACTAATTTCCCCGACAAGAACTTCGGTCTGAATGATATGTCGTTAGGGGCTTCACCCGATATTGTACAGACGATCAACCAGGAAGAGCGTATGCTATCATACTTCTTTCGTGCCAACTATAACCTAAAACAAAGGTATCTTTTCGCAGCTTCCATCCGCGCAGATGGTTCATCTAAATTCGGAGCAAACAACAAATGGGGCTATTTCCCCTCTGCCTCTTTTGCATGGCGAGCTTCCGAAGAGGAATTTATTAAACGCTGGAATGTATTTTCTAATCTGAAGGTAAGACTCAGCTACGGTGCTGCCGGTAACAATCATATCGACAACTACCTTTCACTTTCAAAAATAGGTTCGGTATGGATCCCCTATGGGACAGGCACTCAAAGTGGCTTTGTAAGCAAACAGCTATACAACCCCGACCTGAAATGGGAAACCAATATCACTGCCAACCTTGGACTGGATATGGGATTCTTCGATCAACGCCTGCAACTGACTGTAGATATCTACAACGTAGAAACCAAAGGTTTGCTACTGGACGCTCCTATCCCTCAATTATCCGGCTTTAAAAACATGATGATCAATGCAGGAAAAACCAATAACAAAGGTGTAGAAGTATCTATTACGTCGCATAACATCCATACCCGGGACTTTACCTGGACTACCAACATCAACCTTGCACACAACAAAAACAAGGTGAAAGAGCTGTACATGTCCGACTATATGGAAATCGTATCAGGATGGGCACAAACCTCTGAGTTCAATAAGAGTGACTACATGATCCGGGTGGGACAGTCGTTGGGACAGATGTATGGCTATCGTCTGAAAGGAATTTATACGATGGATGACTTTACATACGATGCCAATCAACAAAAATATATATTAAAAGAAGGTATACCCTATGATAAAAGCCGTTATCCCAAACCCGGTTATTGGAAGTTTGAAGATATAGATAAAAACGGAGAAATCACCGATAAAGATCGTGAAGTTATCGGGAATGCCAATCCCAAACTCTATGGTGGCATGACCAATACATTGACCTGGAAAGGCTTTGACCTGAGTATCTTCTTGAATTTCTCCATAGGAAACAAGGTATACAGTGCTAATAAGATGTATTATACAAAGTTCAATAACCAGTGGCGCAACACACTGAAAGACGAAGCCCTGAGCCGTTTCACCGTAATGAATGCCAAAGGTGAATATATCTTCAACGATCCGGTACAACTGGCAGAAGTGAACAGAAACAGAAACTACGTATCCATTGAAGGAAGTTCTGACCTTTATTTCCACTCCGGTTATGTAGAAGACGGCTCGTTCCTGAAGATTAACAATATCTCATTGGGATACACCCTCCCACGTGAACTGACAAAGAAAATCAAACTGTCAACAGTACGTTTCTATGCTACCGGATACAATCTTCATACATTCACGAAATACTCCGGCTATGACCCTGAAGTAAACACATACCCTAACAATGGTCTGACTCCGGGAATCGATTGGGGAGCTTATCCTTCTTCTATCTCCTTCGTATTTGGTGCAAACATCGCTTTCTAAACTTTAAAAAAAGAACAAGTATTATGAGAACAACAACGATCAAGCATATAGTAACCCTGCCACTTATTGTTTTGGGTATGGGCATATTCACTTCTTGCGAAGATTTCCTTTCAGAAAAGAAATATGATTTCATTGACGAAGCTGACTTTTATACCAATAACACCGAATTAGAACTTGCCGTAAACGGAGCTTATGAAGTGCTGAGTGAAAAGATGACTTACGGACATTTTATGCTCGTCAACGATTGCGATACCGACCTGAGCCATATCAAGGGTTCGGGTACAGGACAAGCTGCACGGGATATAGGCCACTATAATATCTATGCCGCACATACCTGGCTGGAAGAATCATGGGGGCTTTATTATACAGGTATTGACCGTGTGAACCGTATCATGGACAATAAAGATAAAGTGGAATTACCGGATGAAGCAAGTAAAGCTACTTTCAAACGCATGATTGCTGAGGCTCGCCTTCTGCGTGGACTTTGTTACTTTGACCTTGTACGCATGTGGGGCGATGTACCGATGAAACTAACCTCATCCAAAAAGAGCGAAAACTTCCTGATCCCCCGCACTGATCGTGAAAAGGTATATGACCAGATTATAGAGGATATGACAGCTGCTGTTGCCGACCTACCCTGGCATGACGAAGTTTCTTATACGGGGCGTCCTTCCAAAGGAGCGGCTATGGGATTACTGGCACGTGCTTATCTCTTTCGTGCCGGATACTCCTTGCACCAGGATGGAAAGATGAAACGCCCGGACAATTACAAAGAGTATTACAAACGGGCCAAAGAAGTTTGCAGCGAACTGATCACTTCGCATCACCACTCACTAAATCCAAGTTATGAACGGGTATTCCGCAATGTATGTGAGTATAAACTAGAACCCAAAGAGGTGATGTACGAAGTACAGTTCTATAACCCGACAGGAGGTACGGAACATACCGGTAAAATCGGTTCATACAACTCACCTGAGATTGACAGAAACTCTTCTTATGGGTTGGGAAATTCATTTATCAAAACCACTCACATCTTCTATAATTACTTTGATGAAGATGATCCACGCCTCTCAACCGCTATTGCTACATTTAAAATAGACAAGAATGATAAAGTAATCGCAGTTCCCCTCAACGAGAGTTATAACTGGGCACCCGGCAAATGGCGTCGCAACTGGGTAGCAGGTTCTCCAAAAGACCTCGAAAATACAGATGTAAACTTCATCCTGTTACGTTACTCTGACATACTGCTGATGTATGCTGAAGCTGTAAATGAATACGACGGGCAACTGGACGATCTGGCTATTGAATGTTTGAATCAGGTACGTCGCCGGGCTTATGAAGCCGATCCTACAACTCCGAATGCAGAACTGGACTTCACAAAAGCAGACTTTCCCACACAGCAAACCGTTCGTGATTATCTATATATGGAACGTGCACGCGAACTTTGCTTTGAAGGTTTTCGCAGATTTGATCTTATCCGATGGAATTTATTGGGTAGTACGATTGCCGATTTTGCAGTGAAGTTCAAAGCAGCTGTAGCTGACGGTACACTGAAAGCCTATACCTGGGCGGCAGGAAATCGTTTTGAAGCGGGCAAACATGAACTATATCCGATACCAACTTACGAAATACGGGAGACGAAGGGTATCGTGACCCAGAATCCGAAATATTGATAAAACCCCAGACCGCAGGTTGTATGAACCTATACAAACTATAAACTCTTAAGTCCATAACAATTAGTGTGATTATCTTTTGTTCCGGATTTGTATAATCTGCGGTCAAAGGGGAAAGCTGAAACAGATTTTTATCCCTGACAATTATGAAATACAAGTTATTATCAGCCCTGTCGGGCCTCATCTTACCGCTGGCACATAGTAACGCTACCGGGCAAAAACAGCCCGAACAGCCAAACATTCTCTGCATCGTTTGCGAAGATATCAGTCCTTACCTGGGATGTTATGGCGACGCCGTAGCCGTTACCCCCAACCTGGATAATTTCTCCCGCGAGAGTATACGCTACACGGGTATGTACACCACGATCGGAGTCTCTTCTCCAAGTCGTGCAGCACTTATTACCGGGATGTATCCAACCTCCATTGGTGCCAACAATATGCGTACAGCACAAAACAAGTCGAAACCGGCCGGCATACATCCATACGATGTAGTACTTCCGGCAGGTATCAAATGCTATACGGAACAGATGCGTGCCGCAGGTTATTTCTGCACTAATAACTCAAAAACAGATTACCAGTTTGCCGCTCCTCTAACCGCCTGGGATGAACAAGGAGATCGGGCACATTGGAAACATGCTCCCGAAGGGATGCCCTTCTTCTCCATCTTCAATCTCAATGTGACGCATGAGTTTCAGGTAATGAAACGTGCAGACCAGCCCTTGAGTGTCCAGCCGGAAGATATCATTCTTCCTCCCTATTATCCGGACGACCCTGTTGTACGCAAAGATATGGCTATTCTTTATAGTAATATCACCGAAATGGACCGTCAGTTTCAGATACTGGTGGATGAGCTTAAGGCATCCGGAAAACTGGACAATACAATTATTATATGGTACTCAGACAACGGAGGTCCAATGCCCAGGCAAAAAAGAGAACTGTACGAATCAGGAGCACTTGTGCCGTTTATGATACGTTTCCCCGACGGATACAAAGCGGGAACGGTAGACCGGGGATTGCATATGTTTGTTGATATCCCTGCAACAATCCTTTCACTGGCCGGACTACCTGTACCCGAATATATGCATGGCCGCCCTTTTTTAGGTCAATACAAGCAGAAATCGCGTAAGTATGTCTATGGTGCGCGCGACCGCCTTGACACTTTCTATGAAAAACAAGGTTGTGTACGTGATGAGCGCTATCGCTATATACGTAACTATCGTACTGAACAACCCGACTATCTACCCATCATCTCCCGTGCCGCCATGCCTATGATGGCCCGCATGGCAGAGCTCCATGAAGCCGGCAAACTAAATGCCGATCAAGAGAAATGGTTCAAATATCCCCGTCCCGAAATAGAATTCTATGATGTACAGGCTGATCCGCATGAACTGAACAATCTGGCGGATGACCCTAAATATAAGAAAAAGATAAAGGAACTGAGTGATGAATTTGACCGTTGGATATCCACTTATAATAAGATGTGGAAATACACCGAACCGGAACTCATTGAAATGTTTCGCCCGGGAGGGGTACAGCCTGTAGTAGCCCGCCCTGAAGTAAAGATAGAAAACGGAACGGCTACGCTGACTTGCAGTACCGAAGGAGCTTCCATTGCTTACCAGATAAACGGACGCGGATTGAACGAACACCACTGGTTCCTCTACACAGGTCCGTTCAGCGTAAATCCGGGAGATAAAATTTCGGCTATCGGTGTACGTGCCGGATACAAAGACAGCTCTATACAAGCCGAAGCCGATGAGCTACTTGCCGAATGGGTGGAAACACTCCTTACCTATCAGATCAATCACAAAAATGCCTCATTGGACGGAGGGCTTCTTTGTCCGGCCTGTGCCCGTGTACACGGGCGTTGTGGTGATGCTGTGCTACCTTTAATGTATATTGCCGAGAAAACGTGTAATGAGAAATATGTAACAGCAGCCAAAAACCTGATGCACTGGATGGGCAATGTTCATCAACCGGATGGTTCATGGATGAATGATGTGAACGTGTCGGATTGGAACGGAACAACCGTATTTGCTGCCATCGCTCTTTATGAGGCCTTACATCATCACGGCCATTTACTGGACGATTCGACCCGCAATGCCTGGCGTGAACAACTCTTGCAGGCCGGAGAATTTATCTATGGTGATAAATTCATCTACAGCCGCCGCCGTGAAGGGATGCGCAATATGAATGTAAACTACTCCGCTTCGGCAATCTATGCCCTCTTTGCTATTGGCACAGAATTCAACCGGCAGGACTTCATCGCCCGTGCCCGCGAAACGGCCGGAGACTTAAAAGCCTTCTTCACCACCAATGAATATTTCCTTTTTGGTGAAGGTCCCGAAATAAAGAAAAAAACACGCAATGGTTGCCTCCCGGTAGACCTTCTATATAATGTAGAAGAGTCACTTCCCAATATGGTTTACTATGCCCGTATGGCAGATGATAAGGAGCTAATGGCACTCCTGGAAAAATCAATGGATACCCATCTTGAATTTATGCTCCCCGACGGAGCGTGGGACAACAGTTGGGGGACACGCAGCTTTAAATGGACCTATTGGGGAGGGCGTACCAGTGACGGTTTCATGGGAGGATACTATACACTTGCCGACCGACATCCGGAATATGCAGAAGCCATCCACCGCAACATCGCCTTACTGAAAAAGGCAACCCACAACGGACTATTACATGGAGGTATGAATTATCACGACTGCGGTGTAGAAGCCTGCATCCATCATACCTTCGGACATGCCAAAGCACTGGCTTCTTTTCTCAACCAACCGGTAGTTACTCCGGCCCCCGTTCCACTCCCACGAGATAAGGCTTATGGAGCGAAACGTTTTGAGGATATCAATACCTGGCTGGTGAGTGAAGGCGAATGGCGGGCTACCGTCACCGGATTCGATTCGGAGTACAAAGTGAAAGGGACACATCCGATGGGAGGAGTTCTTTCTATGTTATGGAACAAACAGATCGGTCCGGTATTTGCTGCCACCATGAATCTCTACACGCTGATTGAAGCCCCCAATATGCAGGCCTATACACAGCCACACCGTATGTCCGGCAGCCCTCGTATAGAGTTAATTGAAAATGGAACGATGTATAGTAACCTCGACGATCTGGACACAAAAATAACTTATCAGAAAAAGGGAAACGCCCATCAGTTTCATATTGTAACGCATCTGGTAGATAGCAAACAGCAATTTTCTTCTGTCGGAAAAGAAGCTGTGGAGATTGATTATATCTTCCAGGAGAAAGAGATCGGCATTCACTGTTCTATCCCGGAATCACTAAGAAAAGCCGGCGTACAACTAACGTTGCCCATCATTGCCGCGCCACAGGAAAAAGAAAGAATAACCGAACATTCCGTTCAAGTAAATAAGGAAGGAGGAGTCTTACTACTCAATAGCCCGCAAACGCTAACCATCGCTCCAACAGATGAGAACGGACGTATTTTCAACCCTGTCCCTGGATTTTGTTTTATCCCTGTGATTGTACACCCCAATGAAAAAGGGGAAGTAGAAATAAGTATCCGTACCACGGCGCCTTAAAAATCCCTACTTATGCGAATCAGTTCACCACAGAGTAGCACAGAGTTCCACAGAGTACTATTTATCTGATAAAACGCGGATTAACACAGAACGCAGATTAAAAGACCGTAGTTCTATATCATACATTTGTTTCCCTTTGCGAGAATCTGCGATCATCTGCGTTTCAATAAAGATTTAAACTCTGTGGAACTCCGTGTTACTCTGTGGTGAAGTACATTCAAAACCGTTCAAAAAAGAATATATTTAAACAAGCTCTTTTTGTTTAATTAGACGAAACCCTCCGTAAACGTTAAATATTCATTAATATACATTCCATATCTAAACTAATTCAATAGATTCTTGTAATTTTCGGGACAGAAATCATTCATATATTATATGGAATTTATAATTATTATTCTTTTACTTCTCTTAAATGGCGTCTTCGCCATGTACGAAATCGCCTTAGTATCTTCAAGTAAAGCACGTCTCGAAACTCTTGCCGGAAAAGGAAACAAATCTGCACGCGGAGTTTTGAAACAATTGGAAGAACCCGAAAAGTTTCTTTCCACTATCCAGATCGGTATTACATTAATCGGTATTGTATCGGGTGCCTTCGGTGGTGTAGCTATCGCCGATGACGTAGCACCACTCTTCGCTATGATTCCGGGAGCAGAACCTTATGCTAAAAACCTGGCAATGATTACTACCGTAGCCGTCATCACTTATCTTTCATTGATTGTCGGCGAGCTGGTACCCAAATCTATCGCTCTGAGTAATCCGGAACGATATGCAACGATGTTAAGCCCCATCATGATTTTACTCACCAAAATCTCTTACCCTTTTGTATGGTTGCTGAGTATTTCAACCCGCCTTCTCAACAAGCTCATCGGACTGAAAAGCGAAGAACGCATGATGACACAAGAAGAGCTTAAAATGATTCTTCACCAAAGCTCCGAACAGGGTGTGATTGATAAAGATGAAACAGAAATGTTGAAAGATGTGTTCCGCTTCTCGGATAAACGGGCCAATGAACTAATGACACATCGCCGTGACATTGTTGTATTGTCTGCCAATGAAACAAAAGAAGAAGTATTGCGCATTATTGATAATGAGCATTTCAGCAAATATCTGCTGGTGAACGAAAATAAAGATGACATAATAGGCGTTGTTTCGGTAAAAGACATCATACTGATGATAGGAAGTCATCAGGAGTTCGACTTGTGTAAAATAGCTCGCCCGGCACTGTTCATCCCCGAAAGTTTGTATGCTAAAAAAGTTTTAGAGCTATTCAAGAAGAACAAAAACAAGTTCGGAGTTGTTGTTAACGAGTATGGCAGCACAGAGGGTATTATAACCCTGCATGACCTCACCGAGAGTATCTTTGGAGACATTCTTGAAGAAGATGATACGGAAGAAGAAGAGATTGTGCGGAGACAGGATGGTTCTATGCTGGTAGAAGCCTCGATGAATATAGGTGATTTTATGGAAGAAATGGGTATCCTCTCTTATGACGATATAGACTCGGAAGACTTCACCACTTTAGGCGGACTGGCAATGTTCCTCATAGGACGTATCCCGAAAGCAGGAGATACCTTCGCTTATAAAAATCTGTTGTTTGAAGTAGTAGATATGGACCGCGGACGAGTTGATAAGCTGCTTGTCATACGAAAAGAAGAAGAGTAATTAAGCAACTCACTTTTTATATTAACTTAAAGCACTTAACAATGAAAAAAGTAATTATGTTGGCAGCCGTCGTAGCTGCTTTGGCATCATGCCAATCAAAAGCAAACAAAGCCGCAGAGGCTGAAGCAGACAGTCTTGCCATTGAGGCAATGTCACCCACAGTAGAAGCAACCGAAGTTTATGAAGGTACCCTTCCTGCTGCTGACGGTCCGGGTATTCGCTACGTATTGACCCTGAATATGCTTGCCGATGCAAATGATACTACCTACACACTGGATATGACTTATCTGGATGCAGAAGGCCAGGGTAAAGATAAAACATTCAGTTCAAAAGGTAAACCACAGATGATTCAGAAAACGGTCAAAAACAAAAAGAAAGCCGCTCTGAAACTAACCCCAAGTGATGGTAGCGAACCTGTATACTTCGTCATTGCCAATGATACGACTCTGACATTATCAAACGATAGTCTGCAAGAAGCTGTCAGCGACTTGAACTATGACATCGTAAGAGTAAAATAAGAGAAAGAAATAAAAGAGAAATGCTCCATGGATCTATACTCATGGAGCATTTTTTTTAACTTCGCTCAATCTTACAGTCTGTCATAGCCTGCCATTTGCAACAACTTAGGCAAAGCATCTATCACTTGCCTATCTTTTTCCTGAACCTCCTTCGACAATTCGCAATACGGGCGAATATACGGATGTATTTTGTATACAGTATCCTTTTCTTCACCTTCTTTATACCCGGCAATTGTGCGCTCGGCATTCCAACGAAGGTGTTCTGTCTGCATGAATCTTTTCAAGCAGTCATCACAAAGAGACAATCTAAAGTCCTTATGTACCCCGGGAGTACTCTTTTTCAAATCATATCCCATCGAACGCAGATAAGTACGATAGATATCTACCTGATACCGGTTGGACCAACGCATCACCTCCTGCAATTCAAACCAGTGTTGCTTTGCCGTCTCCTCCAGTGCCCGGTATTCCACGTTATTGTTCTCGGTATATGCCCGGTACAAATCTGAAATAAATCCTTTACGATTGTAGTTTTCGTTGATGAACATCGGAATGGTATCATTCAGCATTTCCATATTAAGCCCTTTATCGAGCATGCCAAATATATGTACGTACTCAAAGCGATTTTTCCTCTCTTCCTTCCCTTCATCAACCGATTTAACCTCCGAATCAAAGCGAATCAAATCGCCCAACCCCTGCAATAACTCCTGACGAATAAGAATCCGTGCCTTGCACTTATACATATTGACAGGCAGATTCAATCCTACAGACAAACTTAAATCCGGTTCTTTAATAGTAATGGCAACGGTCAGCAACTGATTGGGATCACATGCTGCCTTTGCCAATTGCTCCCGTAACTCCGGATTGCAAATATCCCTGTCCTGAAAATCAATATCGATATCCTTGATCTGGCTTTCAATGTAAGGGTACTGAGTCCGGAAATAATCCAGAAGGCAATGCATATTCTTATCAACAACCGTTATTTTGGTTTTAATACGTTGATCGTCCGGCAACGATTCATCGTAATTGGGATAATGACAAATACGCAGGGCTTCGAGCAATAAAGCACGTCCCATACGATTGAACCCAACAATAACCAAATGCACATATTGTTTACTATCTTTGTTTATAGGAACATAATCGAGAGGGGCATACGGACTTTCGGTATCTTCAAGTGCATAAAGGCTCCACAGACGACGCGCCCAGTTTTCATAGAAGTTAAAAGGACGGAATACAATCACCTGTTTGCCAACAGCCTTATCTGCTGCTTTCGCTTCACCTTTCTCTTCCGTCGGCCTATCACTCTTCCCATTCTCTTGCTTCTTCGTATAATAAAGGTATTCTTTGGGTAAAGAAAGCTTCTGAATATTAGAATAAGAGGGAATGCGGTCTATCTGAACATAAACGGGAAGCAGTTCGTGCCCCTCACCACGCAATTGGCAAATGAGCTTGACGCTGGTTATATTTTTTGAATCCCGTCCAAAATCATTCTGATCTCCTAAAACATACACTTCCTTTACTACATCCAGGTTTAGCCTGGAAAGGTCTTCTATAGAATCCGACTCCCCAAAGTAGAGCTTCAGGAACTTCTCTTTGCACTTATCCAAGCGGGTATTGATCTTGGCCCGGACAGCATCGATGGGCTGTGAAGTCATTAAAATAACGGTATGACATTCTCCTCCGGCAGTAGTGCGCTCCAATAATCTATTTATAAGCGTACAGGTCACCTCACTATATCCTATAACGACGTAATGATCTCTGATATCTTTATAATTCATCTCACCTTTACGTACCCTCTCTACCCAGCGTTCAATAATATTTGAAACGGTGGAGATCAGAACACCACCCATCAATACGGAACCAAAAAGACTCACAAAGAATGCAAAGAAACGATTGCCGACTTCATTTTCTACAATCTGGTTGCCCGAATCAACAAAGTTATTGTAGATAGCCCAGATATTATCCCAGAATCCATCACTGGTATTCAGATTAACTCTCAACAGCAAGGCCCAAAGCCCGGCAAAGAGCAAGACAACAACAATAACGGATACCAATAATCCAATCTGGGGCCAGAGACCTCCACAGATGATCCGATCTATTCCCTGTTGGGAAAAAGTTTCTCTGATTCTTCGTTTAACGTCCATCTACTTGGTGATTTTAAAACCCAGTGAAAGTATTAATTTAAGTGTTCCTTCGGCAGTAATCCGGTCATAAGCCTTTTCCGAATCCGGCAATTCTTCAAAAGGGATAAGACACGGATGTTCTTTTGCGGCATCATTTCGTTCCGGGCCAAAACGCCATCCCTCCTTCATCCGGGCTTCAGACCAGGTTTCGTGCACATTCTTCGCTAAAAGTTCGGATAGTTTTTTCAATTCCTCCGGCAGCAGAACATCGCTGACATCTATAGGAGACGGTGTGTATTCTTGTTTCTTCATAATAACAGATCTTTTGTTCAATCATTATTGTATTGACCTCTCGTGTATTAATAAAAAACGTTAATGTGAAGGAAATATTGCCAACTCACTCGTAAAATGTGCTTCCCGCACAGGGAGGTCCGACAGGCGATGGTTCGTTGGAACGCGGATTAACACAGATTTTCGCAAAGGAAAACAAATCTAAGATAAAGAACTACAGTCTTTTAATCTGTGTTTATCTGTGTTAATCCGCGTTTCATCAGATAAATATAATACTCTGTGGTGAGTTTTCCTCATGTCTGTATGGGTATGAATCAAACTGCGTTCTATTTTTATGGCACACGGATGAAGCTGATCAAGCAGATGACAACGGATCTTTTTATTTTATTCACTGATAATCAAGGAAAAAATAAAATCTGATCCGTTGTCATCCGTCTTATCAGTTTCATCCGTGTGCCATAGAAAATACAAAGCCATTTAGCTCGTTTCCATACTGGTTTGTACCAAATGCCGTCTACCGTTGCCGTCTATTTCTTTCTCCGGTATCGGTAAAGTCCTGTCTCATAGAGAAGCGTAGGAATCCTCGGTGTGCAACGTTGTTTTAGATGTACATGTAAAACAAGGCTGGCACCGGGAAAAGGAACGTTCCTTGCTGAGAAAGACAGTTATAGTGAGCTTACAAAGGTATCATCGCCTGACGCACCTCCCTATGCGGGAAGCAAAGGGTTTTGCAGGTGAGCCAAAGGAAGTTCGGTGCCCAGCACCATTATATCGTCTCCCAACAAGGTGCAGTAGGCTGGTAAGTTATAACGATCCATTTGCTCAAAATTGATAGTAGCATAACGAAGACGTATTTCTGCATCGGAGAATATCTCCTCATCGGGTAACAACAGAGGAGCAAGCGACAGCAGATTCAGTGCCGACTGCTCATAAGCTACCCAATGCTCGTGCTGCGGGCGATAGTGTAGATAGATACGGTTGGTATTGGATGCTTCTTGCATCAGAATTTTTTCAAGTTTTGAATTCATTATTATTTTCCTCAGTTGGTTTTGATTATTAATATTCTTTTAATTGTTTTGTAAAAAAGCCCCTATTACACATCTACACTTAGAGGAAATAGGGGCACACACAAACAAAACAAACAATATAATATACCCTGCGATTCACATCGAAGAAGTATAAGTGCCTTTAAGAGAATACTATATACATTCTCTTTATCTTTTTATTCAATATGTCAGCCTATACCCTTTTTATCAAAAATCGTCTTCATCCTGAAAGCGATACGTCCAGCCATTGATATTGATCTGTACGGCCAGCCACGATTCAGAAAAGAAAAAGGATATCTTATATTCATCTTCACGGTCCAGATACTCCTGTGCATTAGGAAAACTTCCTTCCATAGCAGACATTTTCAAATAATTGGTCAGATTGATATTGAAAACTTTCCGTCCCGTAGCTTTCTCCGTCACGATAAAGCGGGTGGGACGATCTGCCATAAACCGCATTGTATTGAGTTCAACCGCTACAAGTGAAAGATCATTCTGTTCCATATGGTAAGGGCGGAAACTCAGAGCATCATCATCCAGCAAAGAGTTATCGTAATTCAGATAACCATTTGATTCGATAATTTCATAATCATAATCATTCATGTTCAATGCCCAGTCGTCATCCGAATATCCCTGAAACAGGAATCTTACCTTATTCGTGTCTTTTATGAGATTTATCAACTCCGTCTGGTTACGGGTACCTGTGAACTCCACATCGATAATCTCACCATACCACAACGGTTCGAGCTTCCGGCTCATAATGAGAGATTCTTCACGTTTCAGTTGCAATTTCAAATCCGTAAGGGTAGAGACTCCTGCCGTCAGTGAAGTTATGTCGTATGAATCACGTGCTCCTGCCCATGCCATAAGCTGATACTTTCCGACAGGCAGTTCTACAGCCATGCGGTAATAACCGGTTCCAAGTGAAGTGCCTTCCTCTGCCTGCTTGAACATGAATTTACCTTCTTCATCAAATACATAAAGTTCCACTTTATCTACTTGCGTATGGAATGCATCGGCAAAAAGCATATTATAATCATACTTGAACTTAACGAATAAACGGCACTCCGGCAGATCTTCGTTAAAGCTATCGCATGAGGTCATCATCCAGGAACAGGCAACAAGAAGTCCCAGGGCAATGCAATGTATAAGGCTTTTCAGATTCATAGTTTCTATTTTTCTAATTTAATCATATATAGAGTGGAAAAGAAACGGGTTCTTTTCTCGTTATTTCCAATTTTGGGGATAGAACCCAAACAGCTGTTCTATCAAGCTATAATATCCCGGAATTTTTATAGAAGAGCTACCGGAAACTTCCTAAAGTTGAAAGTAAGGTTGTGGGAGCATACTTATCTCCCACAACACTTAAATAAAGAATTAAATAAAACTACTAATCTAAAATTAGAATTCTACTTCCTGAACATACCATGTCCATGGATTAACATCAATCAGAATAGACATACGGAGATCATCATCTTCATCCGGATCTATTGTAACAGGAGGAATTGTAGGATATCCAGGGTCATTGAATTTAGTGACACTAATATCGTAAACAGAATTACGAACTACACCAAACTCACCCAATTCATTGGTAGCTAAACTGGTATCATCATGCTTGATCATCGCTTTATAGAAGCTATAACCTCCCTTATAATAAGTAAGAACATCTACAGTTTTTGCTCTGTCATCTTCAAGCAGGATGTCAGCTTTCTTACCCTCGAAAGCTGTTTTAAGAAGTGCAATAGCAGCAGCGTCAGCTGTAGCAGGAAGAGGCACAGCAGCCAGACTTATTCCTACCAGATATTTGTTAAACGCAGTAGTCAAAGGTGTAGTGATGATAGAAGGATCCGGATGATTATTAAGATACTTATATTTCAGTTCTCTTTCAATCCAGTCCATCAATGTAGTAAAGGTATAAAATCCACCATCAATCAACATCCAGTCTCCATTGGTTTCCTGAGTAGTAGTAGTTGTACCATCTGCTTTCTTATACTCTTTAGGCATATATTTAGCTTTCACCAATATCTGCGTTGTATTATCATGCGTATTACCAGCCTGATTCTGAGTGTTTTCAAGACAATATTCACTTTCGCCTGTTGTATGCCAGGGAATCGGATTAGCTACTTCATCATGAGTTTCATCATACACATTGTAAGATCCTGCCGGATGAGCCGTATAATTAGGGTCTATTCTATAAGAACCTTTCTTATATTGGTCAAACGGAGCACGGAAACCTCCTGAAGGAACATTCTGTTGTTCCAGCCATGTCGGAGTTCTGAGAGAGAGAGGATAATAACTCTTGTTCGTTGTATTCAATACCCATTTTGCTTCGGATATATCTGCCTTAGCACTTGTTTGCGTAATAGTAACACGAACTTTTGCTACAACACGGTCAATATTGATAGTCAATGGATTGGCCTTTGCTCCGGCATCTGTTTTATAAAGAGTTAGAGGTTTCGGATCACCCAAAGTACCCAAACCGGCAGTAACATCAGCAGCAGTAATCGAAGGTTCCAGTTCTCCCTTAGCATTCGTCATCATAAACCCATTGGTTGAAGAAATGTCACTGGCCTTATCAGTAAGAGCAGCATTAACAGTGGAATACGGCGTATCAGTAGACCATTTACTATTTGCAGCATCATTCTGAAAGTTTGGAGAAGGATTGGCTACAATCAAAATACGTTTAGAGGTTCCCGGCACTTTAAATGCAGTACCCGCACTTCCTGTAGGTTGTCCGGTGGCATCCACACCTGCCTGGGCTGATGTCAATAAAATATCAGCTGTCACTTTCGGATCAGTATCATCCGTAAAGAAAATAGCTCTTACTTTCTTCAATTCCGATTCAACAGCAGTTCCATTCTGATAATCCGGATTATTCAAGCCACGAGACTGAGACGGAGTTATAATCCCCACAGCTACCCATGCATCCCCCTTGGGATCGGTTGCCACATCATAATCGGTGTCTTCCACCACTGGTACGATGTCTTCATTACTACATGCTACAAATGCCAAAGATGCAAGTGCCAGCATAAAAAGATTCTTCTTTTTCATTGTTTACAATTAACTTAAAGTGTTTATAACTAAAATATTTATCTCTTTTGTTTTTGGTTTTTATTTTCAATCTCAGCTGCATTCGCTTTTTTCGTAGCCAGTTCCTCCAAATTGTGTCCGGCAGCTTCCAGACCCGATTTGGCAGCGGCTTTCAAATACTTCTCCGCATCGTCATACTCTCCTTTTAATAACATTAATACACCCATAGCATTCGTATATTCCGGTAAATGCTTTTTAGAATTTACCATACCTAAATAGCGCTCTGCAGAAATCAGGTCATTGCGTGAAAGAGCTGCAGCAGCAGCGTTCATGTTAGCCACCTCATCTTCAGGATACATCCTGACTGCCGTCTCAAACACATCAATAAACTCTTGCGAACCTGCCGGATAAGTGTTAGCCACCAGGAACATTTCGTTCAGACTCAGGTTCTGAGGACGTTTCTTTATCACCTCCCGTGCCTCGTCTACATCGAAGTTCTTGATATCATAATTCACTTTACAAATAGCAACACGCAGGCTTGGGAATATATTTTTCAACATATAGCGGTAAGGTACACCTCCGCGAAGCTTCATCAACTTAGATTCTCTTCCCTGTTCAAGAGAAGTATATTCAATGATGTCCAGTATCTCATCTTTATACTCTATATCGATGGTATCAAGTGCATTCACCAGTCCTTCCCAGTTTTCACCGCCAAAGATGATGTGATACTGATTCCGGGCAAAATCATACCGGGTTGCCAGATAATCACGCAATGCCATGGCACGTCCTTCAGACAGGCGTTTGTTATTCGCCAATGATCCTTCGGGCGAAGCATAACCAATAATATCCAGTCTGTTTACCTTGATACTCGGATCGGCCTTCAGATCGTCAATCATCGTACGAATCTTAGCCAACTCTTTAGGGTTGTTCATGTATTCGGGACGAATATTTACTTTATTCACCTCAAAGTCCAGGAAACATTCTGCCTGTATATCACACCGCTTTACTTCTTCGGCCACCGGTTGTAAATAAGCCAGGTAAGGTGCCACAACATACGGGAATAGTATGCGCTCTAATGTAACCTTATCAATCAGTGGCTCTACACTCATCAAGGTCGATTCACCACAGCCACACTCATCACGCTGTAAAACCAGTTTAGCATCTTCCATCCACGCTTCATAAGGTAATATATATCTATATTGAATGGTGTCATTTTTTCTTTTGCTACCTTTTCTCACAACATAAGGATACTCATAGTTTTTGCTCTCTTTAGCACTCATCACCGCAAGCCGACGTTCGTAGGCCTTATATTCGTTACCTCCTTTGATAGATACTATCGGAAGATTATACGTACGTTCCGGAGCAACCAGCTGCGGAATAAAGTCGACTCCCCGGGCTGTCTTAACCTTCACATTATTCATGATAAAGTCAATATCTATATGAAGAAAATCACCCCGTTGTTCCAGCTGCATCGGTTTCACTGACACAACACCCTCATAAGAGCGGTCCTGAGCCATAGCCAAATTCATATTCTGACATAAAACAGCTAATACAAATACGATGAATTGTAGATTCCTTTTCATCATTCTCTTTTTATTTTATTACGTAAATAAGTGACAGACTCGCTTTGGTAGGCCCGAAATAGTTCTTACTCGTATCCTTTATCTTAGTACCACACTCTGCACAAGGGTATTTTTCATACACAATACGCGCATATCCTACTCCGACAGATGCTTCTAAACTCCAGCGTTTTTTCAGAATCCACGAATGCCCTACGGAGATACCTCCACCGTACAGGTGGCCTTGATATCGGTTGTTCTGCATATTCTCACTGATAAACGACCAGTCGGGAAATCCTCCTACATTGAAATCGGCGTAATGACCATGTACTCCTATAAATGTACGTCTGAAGCTTTCGCAAAACCAGTAACGGACTTCCGGCTGAACTCCCCAATGCCGGAGCCTGGCCCCATCATTAAATTTCCACGGATTATAATTGAATGGTACGTCGAGCGTCCACTTGCGTGCCAGGCCAACCTCCAGACCAAGATTCAGGGTAGTAGTAGCATCATAAAGCAGATTACTTTTGACGGCAACTTTCTGCGCTTTGCTGTTTACCGCAAAAGTGCAAAGTATGACTAATATGAGTATGAATACTTTCTTCATTTATCAAGTTTTTATTTTTTCTGTTATCAAGATCCTTGTTGATATAAAAATACTTTGATTCGCCTCGGCATATCTTCATTATCATCCTGAGGTTCACTCGGATTTTGTATCGTTGTAAGATAGATCACCTGGTTTCTTGCAGAAGAAGTGGAAGCCACGTTTATATCAATTACTCCGTCTTCTACCAAAATACTATTCGGATCGGCACTAACCACACCATATTTGTTTTTCATTGTAATCCACGGTACATTGGCTGAATTATCCACTTTTGCTGTAAGAAGATAATATTCAAAATCATAAGTACTGGAATTCTCCGTGTAATAGTTTATAACTGCTCCTGCAGCCGGAATAATAGGTTTTCTCACAATACTGACTGTCTGCTCGATATTACCAAGCTTTATGTTAATACTTGAGTTATCATCACTACCGGCAGGAAGCTTTACTATCACATTCATTGTGACCAGAGGAGCCAGATTCGTAGCAGAAGGAATTCTTGCAGGCGACGGCGAAACAATCGTCATCCCACCACTCGCTACCTTCAGATAATTGCTTCCATTCGAGAATTGATCTGCATAAGTACAATTCGTTGTTAATGTAAAAGCAACATACTGATTTCCAGAACTCACCGTATTATCATAAATGATACAAAGCCGATTGCTTACAGCAAGAAAATATTCACTATTGGCCTTAATTTCATAAGAAGATATATCTGTTATCGTAACTTCATATTTTAAATTCATATTATTAGGCTTCGACAACATGGCATCACCATAAGTGGCAAACCCCGGAGAGTTGGCAGATACGATCGTAAACTCATATTCATGATTACGCTTTATATCCATATAGTTGAGACCACCATCAGCTATAGCCATCTTATAATAATATTGAACTCCTTTATAAGATGCACGTATGATCATATAAGCATAAGCACTGCTGTTCGCCTCTGCTTCATATACATATATAGGATCGGCCACATTAGTAGTTGCAGAAACTAAATCTTCATTCGTATTACTCCTAATATAACTCAGCATATTCGCCGCCGTTTCCAAATTGCCGGAAAGATTATGCAATACCGTATTTTTATTCAGATTATGTACCGAATGTATCCCCCATAAGGTGAAGTCTGCAGCATTACTCTTAACAACGATCTTGGCTACCGCACGCGTCAACTCCAACGGAACATCATCGGTACCTATTTTCGTATTTAAATTAATCCCCCCGATAGCTTTGTACAGATAGCTCATTGGCAACGTTTTTCCCACGAATGGAGGTTCACTTACAGTGTTTAATGGTATAGCTGACATCTGAGATGTCACATCAGTAAGCCTCTGCCCCGTGAACAGGCTTTTGAAATTAGCAACCGAAAAGTCATAAGGCGTATTACCTCTATAGAACTTCTCTTGCGGATTGGCTAATATCAAAATCCAGGATGTAACACTCTGTGGCTTAAGCAAAACATAACTTTTGTTACCAACATTAATGTTCGCTTGTGCTGCTTCTGCAAATACAGCATTATCAGCTATGCCATCACCGGCATCAGTGAATACAAGTACCCAGGGATCTTTGGATACTACGTCTTCCAGTGCTTCCGCTCTGGACACAGGAGTATCGTATGATCTTAGTCTTGTAAACAGCTCGATGCTGACCTGGCCGACTTCCTCCTTGGGTTCTGCCGGATCAATCTCCTTCTCCAGTACGCATGAAACCATACAGAAAAGTAGCCAGAAGAGCATATATATCTTAATTTGTAATCTCATTCTTCACTCATTAATTCATTCATTCTTCACACACCGTAGAGAAAATCCATTCTTAAACGAAGTACTAATAGGTGCCGTTTCCATATAGCTTAGTTCCATGTTCCATACGGAGCTCCAATCAATATGGGTTGTACCTTTATCTTCAGGAATATCAGCAGCTGACGCTGTCATATAAAATCCAGCACTCGGATGTTCCAACATACCAGCCCCATCTGCTCCTTTCACGCCATAGTTCCGCCTACCCGCAGCAGGGAAAAACAAGGACTTACTACCATTAAAGAAAAGACATCCCCAATATGCGGCATCCGCACTATTTATCGTAACTCCAAATTGCACATTATTACCAGGAAGAAAATTCTGTTCTATTGGGTGCCTGTCAAAATACCCATCTGCATAAAACCCGAATGTCATATTCTCGGGAAGAGGTACAGGAGCATAATACGAAGGCGATGTCGGCTGACCATCAGACGTACGGTTCGAATTATAATCCGGATGATTCGGATTATACAATTCATTTCCATCACCCGTCATCGGATTCGCAAAAATGGATGCTCTCCATTCCGACGCATTCGCATCCGCCTGTGAACTGTTATGCGATGCCACCGATCCTCCGGATATGCTTCCGTCATTCGGTCGGTGATAACCATTAGGGCAGATTTCATAATCAGTACTATAACTTTCAGACGCGTTTCCATTATCCCATATCAAGTACTGGTAATTTTTATAATAGCTCCATCCCCAACCTGTAAGATTAACCGCGTTCATATCAGGACGCGGATTCAATGCCCTATAACCAAAACTGTCATAGCTTGCATCCGTTTCCGTTCCACCGGAATAATTACCATATGATCCCGGTTTCAATCTTGCCCATTGGAAATGGGCTCCTGCTTTCGTCGGAAAATCTACTTCCGAAGCATTTCCTCTATTCACAACAATGCTAAAAGGACTTGTTGCAGGGGCAGTCAAGAAACTGCTATGAGTCATATTGTAAACAGCAAATGCTCTCGATCCTGATCGTCCGGTATATAAATAATCCGGTTGTTCGCCTTGCCTTAAGTAGAGGGTTGCTATTACAGGATCCCCCCATCCCCATAAGTAATATTTCAATTTTACTGTTGCGTATCTTGGAGTATTCGTAGTATTTGTTCCCGTCAATCCAATACGGAAATAAATACGTCCTTTACCTGTTACACTTTTACCATCCTCCCCTTTTTGGGAATTGGGTGTTACCAGGAAATCTTCGGCATATCCAGGATTAGCCGTTCCGACATTAGGATCTAAACTGGGTGTTGTACTCAAAACAACCATTTTATTGGGATCATCGTCCACCCATGCACTCCAATTCACAATTGTCTCGGCATATGTATCGACTCTGGCATGTTGCCCCGTGATGATACGTTCTCCACGCTGGTTACTTTTCCAAAAGGCACCGGCATAACCCGTTGCACCATTTGACGGTTCCACGGCCGGATGATAAAATTGAAGACGTTTACCGTTTTGTGTTATCTTAACTGTAATTTCCCTTTGTAAAGCATTACTGCCATCTTCATTCTCAGCCGACAACGTAAGTTTATATGTACCACTCACATTTCTGGCCAAACTGACATAATCATTAACTCCAACTCCCCAGTATTCTTTTTCAACCCATCCGTCAGCCAATAAGTCCATGTATCCCGTACCTGTTCTTTGCCCATTTTCGTATTTAACTGCATACATGAACCGCTCGGGAGCAGTACTCCCGTCCGAAGTACGTTGAGATGCCAGACTATTGAAAATACGATTGGTTTCCACCATCTTACCAGCATCTACATCGTATGCTTCGGGTAGTACTTTGACTACAGGCATGTTTGACCAGAATGAAATCCGGCTACCGTTGAAGTCAGTTATCGATGCATCCACATGCGAAATTCTTAATATACGCTGATTATCTATGTTCCAATTATTATCTACATCTACCCATTTGGAAGCTTTTATATTCATTTCCAACGGTTCCTTAATAATACCGTGCAAATCCAGCATTGTATTACCAGGCAGACTGTAGTTCACCGGATTGGAAGCTATCTGTAGTTCACAAAAAGGGCTATAGTGACTCCCCATATCCACTGTAAGAATTACTGCCTTCGTTTTGTCGCCTACTGTGCTTAATTCCTTAGCAGGCAAAATAATTCTACTTATCCTCTTCGCCCACATTCTTCCATTGGTTGGAGTCTCGTCCGAGAAATAACTTCCATCATCATCTTTAGATAAAGTACGGGTATTGTTCTGTCCAACCGTACCTTGATAATTGGAAGTAAGAGGTACTACATCCGGAATATTCTCAAATACAAGTCCAGAGAAAATGTCCTCCAGATCATCTTCCGACTCTAATACCACATCAACCCGTACTGCCAATCTTTCAAGAGCCAATTGTAGCGGATCCACTGTCGTATTATCACTTAATACAACACCTTGCCCACCCGACAAAACTTTTACCCCTTTAATCTCCTGCATCATCGGAATAATCTGTTCGGACGAGAAAAAATATTCCGGATATGCAATCTCATCCAGATCTGCATATTTCGTGATTCCATTCAATTTATTTATGATAAGCTCGTGAAGTGGTTCATTAGCAAGAAAGACAAAATTATAATCGCCGGCATCAATAGAATGTTTTATAACATCCCCATTTTCAGCAGTATAACGTTTGTTAGATACACACTTTCCGGTAGATTGTTCAAATGCCAAAACACGAAGTGATTTAACGATGTAGTCATCTGGAACAGTGCCCGGATTGGTTGCAGCCCGCGTCATTGTTCCCCCAATCATTATATATGAATTATTGCTTGTTTTATTATCAGTGAAAGTATCATCAAAACAAGATGAAAACATCATCAATAATAAAAAATTAAGCAAGCCTTTTATATATATGTTTCCACTTTTCTTCATTTCCTATCAAACTTTCTTTTCTTAGTTTAGTGTATGCATCCACCAAATGGCGATGCATTTAAAGGAAGTTTCTTTGCGTTCATTATGTATCACGCGGTACGGAAACTTACCTGATCCTCACATTACAAAGATCGTGATATTGTAGGAAATGCAGAATTGTATTCATTTCTAATATAGTCAATTAAGCCCTCATGCTAGCAATAAAAAGGAGAGTAAAAGTCAGCGAAGTTGCTAAATATAAAAAAAAAAGGTTAGATAAAAAAGGTTTTGCACAAATCGCATAAACAAAACAACAGAGTTTCGATATTAGAAAATGATATAACTTTTAAAAGTAAAATTAATTATATAGAATAACAGACGTTTAAACAAACACCTATATAAAAGATAATATGAGAAGTAATTAAGCCCTAATCTATGTTTATTCTCACTCCTCCCGCAAACATTTTTTCTTTCTTTATTGTTGGAACAACAATTAATCATTTAAAACATTATCGATATGAAAGAAAAGAAGGAAGCCCGTGAAGAACGGAACAAAGAAAAGTTAACTCACGGCGATTGGATAATGGCAGAATTTTATGCCCACTGGCAACCTGAAAACAAGAGAATGCATCCTGTTATAGAAGAGTTTAAAAAATTAATGGAAGGGACTCTTGAGGTAGTACAAATTGACATCGATCAGGAACGTGCTCTTGCAGAACTGTATACCATTGAAAATACTCCTACCTATATATTAATGAGAAAGGGCGAACAACTGTGGAGACAATCCGGAGAATTAAGTCTGGAAAGACTGGAAAGAGCAGTGAAAGAATTTAAACCCTGACACAGGTATTACTGATATAGACCACAGTCAAAAGCAATTCGAACAACAGAGTGTACAAATAAGAAGTGAGCTTAACTGATTATAGTGAAAAAACATCAACAAATCCGAATTTAAGCTACATTACTCTATTATTCAATAAAAACAAACTCCCTGTAAAGCATTACCTTACAGGGAGTTTCATGTTTTTTACTTCTTCAGCGGAGAGACAGGTTCTATCACCTATCATTTCAAACAATATCACAAACTCGT
>OIWL01000721.1_pt1 | contig 42003 bp, 24 predicted proteins | sample 1587561 | NCBI WGS metagenome assembly OIWL01 (sample SAMEA3888903, study PRJEB22519) | human gut metagenome | biome: human gut; feature: human-associated habitat; material: faeces | place: Denmark | collected 2010 | reverse complement strand
CCTGCATTTATTTATGTAGAACTTTGCTTTTCTTTGCGCCTTATGCCGATTTTTTTGAAAAAAAAAATAAGTTAACTACTATTATCCTCATTATACAACTCATGATATCACAGATAATATGCAAAAGGACTTATTTGTATCGGTAATTTAAATGTATAATTACTACTACTCAAGCAGTAACTGCATCCACTCCGCTGGCATACCAATAAAACGACCATAGCCTACAATATGGTTATTTAAAGCACGTAATATTATAATTAATACACTAAGGGCACAGAGTTATTATATAATTGATTTTAAATAATTAGAACTCTGTGCCCTGTGTATACCCTGTGGTGAATTACCCTATCCTTATTTATTATAAGGAGTTACCGCCAATTTATAAGAACCACCTTGCAACAGTTTCTCATCAAATGAAATTGTTACATTCTTTTTCTCACCTGCCATTAATGTAAAATAGTTATCATTCATAATAGCGGGCAAAATACGTTCACCATCCGAAGTGCGATATGCTTGTACATGTACGGCAAAAGCCACACCCTTGGCTGAAGCCGGATTTGTAATTGTAGCCTGAATCTCGGCAACTCCGTCTTTCTTCACCATTTTAGAAGAAACTTTCAGGTCGGCTTTGGGTAAAGAATTCACAGCAGTGAAATCTAAACGGTCATTGCCGCGCCAATAATTATTTTCGGAGAGTACATTCCCGGATTTATCCTTCAAAGTCAAGCGGATAAAATGAACATCACTCAGGCCTTCACTTGGCTGCGTACCACTCAATACATCAAAGCTCCATAACGAATAACCGAACCACCAGCCCAATTCGATACCGAACATACGTACATAGCGGGCATCTACCTCAGGGAATGTAATTTCGTCTACACCACCACGGCCTTCATCCGTTTTATACACTTCTTTCCAATTTTGTGCGTCACTGGAAACCTGTATCTTATAAGCTTTTCCAAAGGAAGCTTCCCAATCCAGACGTACACCACCTACGGGTTGTACACTGCCCAGATCCACATAAATCCATTCATTATCGGCTTTAGCTGCTGCCCAACGGGTATCTTTCTTACCATCCGTAGCATCCGAAGGCTGTCCGTGAGTCACGCTTGATGCATAGGTCGGTTTACCTAAAGAAAGGTTCTTTCGTTCTTTATTGAAATCAATCGTAAAGCACTGTACAGTGGTGTTGCTTGGCGAATTCACCGTAGCCGACTTTGTATATGCTACCACAGGTTTACCATCCAGATTGTATACTTTCACTTCGGCAGTCAGTCCTTCCAGATCACGTGCCGTAGTATTGGCAACCTTTACACCATCCGTTACAGGATTCCAAAGAATATGTATCGGTTCGCAAGCAGATTTTGTACCCCAATAAACACCTGTCGGATCATAATAGTAATCATACGTCTGCCACACCATCGAAGGATAAGCCGACTGTCCCATCCAGGTCATGATACCTGATGCATCTTCCCACATACGATCCAGCCAGCCCTCATACATAGCTTTATTGGATTCAAGGTTTATAAGCTGTGCTTTACGGCAGTAATCCTCAATGCCATCGGGTTTGCCAAAACCTTTCTCGATAGAAGCATCATAACGTTCGGGAGCTGCATTGAAAGCATTCTGACCAAAATAGTGCTTGTTCCACATCTCATCACGTGGCCACCAGTTTTCTTCCGGCATAAACTTCTTAAAGCTTTCAAAAGTAGTCATGGCAGCAGTACCGATCTCTGTACGGAATCCCCAGCCACGTGCCGGATCGCCTTCCAGACCATCGGGATACTTGGTAAAGTAGAAACGTGGTTCAAAAGCTCCCCACGGACCACTACCCGTCAAGCCCTGTGCATGAGAATTTGCCTGGAAATAACGGTCACCACCATCGAAAGTCTTAATATTCTCGGCCATCCAACCTTCTAACGGCGGTTGCGGATTAGATTCGTTGTCACCACACCATACGGCAATACTCGGGTGATTGCGTACACGCTTAATCTTCTCCATCATGTTATTATTGAACACATTGAGATCATAAGGCAGATTCGGATTCGAATTAATCCAAAAATCATCCCACAACATAATTCCGTATTTGTCGCAGGCTTCATAGAATTCATCATCGGTTACAGAGCCGAGCCAATTACGAATCATATTAAAGTTCATCTCTTTGTGCAAACGAATCTTTGTATCATACTCTGCACCACGACAGCGAAGCATATACTCCGACATACCCCAGTTGGCCCCTTTTACAAATACAGGAACGTCATTTATATAAACATGAAAAGTGTTATTTTCCTTATCATATGTATATTTTTTAATACCGAAAGTGACATCTTTTACTTCAGATACTTTTCCGTCTACTTTCACTTCAAAGGTACAAGTATACAAATTAGGCTCTCCGTATCCGTTAGGCCACCACAATTTCGGACTATTAATCATCAACTGCGGATAATAACGCTTATCGAAGCTAACAGTAGAAGTAGTATTTGCAGACAGATCTACCTCTTTCGTAAAGGTAACGTTACCCGGCTTGATGGTCCCTGTAACAATAGCTTTAACCGGTTTGCTTTCATTGTTTTTCACTTCCAGCTGAACAGATAAATCTGCACGGGCACGAGTTGGAAGATCTGTACGTATCCACGGATCAATCAGGGTTACGCCGCCGGTATTACTCAGAAAGACTTTATCGGTAATACCCATATTCAATCCCGGAACATATGGCATCCAGTCCCAACCTCCACTCGACAGATAAGTAGGACTACCACAGTTGGCCAACGGAGTTTGAGGCATGTGTACCAGTACAGCCAGTACATTCTCTCCTGTTTTATTTACAATATCAGTTACATTAAAACGTCCCCGATGCATAAAACCATCCAAAATGCCCAAGCTGTGTCCGTTCAGATAAACTTCAGCTTTACGGTTCACACCATTAAAATTAAGCCAGATCAGTTCCTTGTCAAAATCAGCAGGGACTTTAAATTCGGTACGATACCAAAAGCTACGATCATACTTAGCCCGGTCCACCTTATGAATATTATCACCAAAATTAGGGTCTTTTTCCAGCCCTGCATTTACATAAGCCGTAAAAGCCGTACCGGGAACTACTGCATCTACCCATGAAGATACATTATAGCCTGCATTGCACAAAGTGTTTGCATCCCCTTTTACTTCAGCCTGCGGCTTCAGTTTCCAGTCAACAACGGGCTCGCCACTATGCAGAAAAACCTGTTGTGCCTGAACAGAAAAACTAAAAGCGGATGCCAGCAGCAAAAGTCCGGCTCCTAATGTGTTACTCATCTTTCTTTTCATTTCCATTTTATCGTATTTATAAATAATATCCTCCAAAAAATCCTGAAAACAACATTACCTTCATATATAAAAGCTATCCATTTTTATATTCTATTAGCTGAGTGCAAAATAAGCAGATAGATAGCAAAAAAGAAATAGATAATCTTACCATCGATATGGATAATCTTACTTTCCAATATCGTTATTTCTGCAAAGGTAAAATTATCCATATCCAGAATAGAATTCTCCATTTCAAATGTGCCAAATGTGTCGTTTCTTTGTAGCAGCCAATAAAAGAGGCTATTAGAATTTGTAATAACAATACTGAAAATGAAGAAACACCTTATTTTAACCATCGCTTTATGCCTCACCGCGACCTTGCCAATAAAAGCGCAAGAAGAATATACAGTCAGTTCTCCTAACGGAAGTCTGGAACTCAAAATCAGCATGCGGGACACTCTCTCTTATCAGATATTCGCTGACGGCGAAGCCCTTTCGGAAATCTCTCCGATCGCAATGATAGTAGAGAGAAACGGACGTCGGATCACACTGGGAGAGAATCCGGCAGTAGAAAAGTGTTCCCGAAACTCCATCAGTCAGAAAATTCCCATGCATTTAGGCGAAAATGACCAGATTGATGATACTTATAATGAAATGATCCTTGATCTGGGTTCTCTCTATTCCTTGCACTGCCGTGCCTATGATGAAGGGGTGGCATACCGGATAGAAAGTAAAATAAGCGGAAGTATCACCATTCGGAATGAAATAGCAGAATTCAACTTTAAGGATAACCCGCAAGTATGGATTGCGTACGATGAAGACAAACGTACGATGAGTCAATGGGAACTTCCTTACAAACGTGAGTTGAGTGTCAAATCTGTTAAAACAGGAGATTATGGTATCAATCCCTGTTTCTTCCGAAATAATAAGAAAAATATAGGTATCACCGTTATTGAGTCCGATTTAGAAAACTACCCGGGCATGTATCTGCTTAAAAAAGAAGCCGGTAATAAATTGGTAGGCAAATGGGCCGAATATCCTAAAAAAATAAAGAACGATAGTAAATATGATTCACAGGCAGTATTGGAGCGTTATGATTACATTGCCCTGACACCGGGCGTACGTACTTATCCCTGGCGTGGATTCATTATCAGCCGCGATGATTCGGAATTAATGAACAATGACCTGATCTACAAACTGGCAAAGCCCCAGGTAGAAAGGGATTTCTCCTGGATATCGGCCGGCCGGACAGCTTTTGAATGGTTACACGACGGAGAACTTGAAGGAGACCTTGGATTTATCTACGGTCCTTTTGGAGACGGACGTCCGCATACACTTGAATTTTATAAATATTATGTAGACTTTGCCGCGGAAATGGGATTCGAATGGATGACTTGTGATGCCGGCTGGGGAGAAGAATACATCAAAGAGCTATGTACATACGCCAAATCAAAAAATATCAAAATCATGGTATGGAGCTACTTTAACTTCCTGCTGGTTGATGAACCGATGCTTGCCCGTTTCAAAGAATGGGGTATATCGGGGGTGAAAGCCGATTTTATGTCAAGAGATGACCAGGTGGCGTCCGGCTGGATACCTACAATGGCGGAACGCTGCGCCAAATACCAGTTGATGTTATTACTTCACGGTTGCCCGAAACCGGTAGCCTGGCACCGTACTTATCCGAATATCATCAGTTACGAAGCTGTGACAGGCGAAGAAAGTAACAAATGGAACGACAATTGTAATCCATTGTATCACACCGTTATTCCTTTCTTACGCATGCTTGGAGGAGCAATGGATATGACTCCGGGATCTTTACGTAACAAGACCCGGAAAGGATGGACCTGGAAAGGGACAGGTGCTCCTTGGAGTCTGGGTACACGTGCACACCAAATGGCCCAGTACGTAGTATATCATCAGACATTAGGATTCGTAAGCGATGCACCAACAGAATACCGTAAATTCCCCGAAATAATGGAATTTCTAAAACATGTGCCTACTATCTGGAACGAAACCAAACCGCTGCAAGGCAAAATAGGTGAATTTGCTGTCATGGCCCGTAGATCAGATAAGGAATGGTATGTAGGCGGACTAAGCAACTGGACGGAACGGACACTGGATGTCGATTTTTCATTTCTTACTCCCGGAATACCTTATAAAGCTTACATCATAGAAGACGTACCGGAAAAAAATAATGATACATCAAGTACAACAGGAGATGCAACAGCTTGCAAATGCCATACGATTGATGTTACCAGCCAAACCCGGATGAGCTTCAAACTGGCAGAAGGAGGTGGTTTTGTTATGCGCATTTATCCCGATCCCAACTATACAAGCGTCAAAAACACAGCACTCCGGGAAAAGGTGCAAATATGGTACGAGCAAAATAATGAAAGTATCTATGTACAACTCCCGGAACACGAACTAACAGCCGACATTCATCTCTACGATATTACAGGACGTCCGTTCTATCCGGATTATACAAAGAAAGATAATCCGCTCTGCATATCAATAGCGCAACTGTCAAGAGGCTATTACTGTGTGAAGTGTACTACTCCAGACCTCAGTCAGAGTAAACTCATTTACAAAAACTAAATTATTGAGAGAATGAATTTCATCTCCGATAAACGACTTTAATATTAACCATTAAATAGTTACATTATGAAAATTAGAAAATTACTTTCAACAATGGCATTAAGTGCTTTAGTAGCTTCAAATGCATTCGCTACCGAACCTGTAAAAGTAGAATGGGGAGATGTGATCAAACAGCCGTGGGGAGATCCCAGTGATCCTGAAGGTGCCAATGTCTGTTCCTGGTTTCAATGGGGACAGGACTTATGGTTTGACTACAACAACGATGGTTATCCGGACCGTTTCCTCATTGGTGGTAAATACCAGGATATGGGTCATGCATATCTGTTCAGAAATGAAGAAGGAAGCGAATTTACCAACATACCCGTTAATATTCCTAAGCTCGAAATTGCCGGCGCAGTTGTATTGGATTTCGACAATGATGGTATCATGGATCTTTATGTACAGGGGAAAAAAGTGACTGACAACGGAGAGGGCGGACAAAACAGAGAAAACTATACTGCTATCTGGAGAGGAACAGGAGATCCGGACAATCCTTTTGAGCATGCCGTTCAGCAAGAGATAGACGAACTGGGTATCGGAGAATCCGAAGGACAACACCGGGGTTACTTCTGCGCAGCCGGCGACTATGACAATGATGGTTGGACAGATCTGTTTATGACAGGATGGGCACGTAAAGATGAGAGTTGGCACGTGATTCTATACAGAAATAACCAAGGTGTTTTTGAAGAGGTACAAAACCCCGTGGGAGAAGACGGAGAAGGAATTGAGCCCTTCAAAACAATCACAACCGGCTCCGTTTATCTGAGTGATTTAAATAAAGACGGATATCTGGATCTTATCGTATCCGGTAATGACCAGACTAACGGCTGGATTGCCACTACCACTATTTACTTTAACAATGGTGACGGCACTTTCCGTGAAACAACTCAGCAGGGCTTTTTCGAAGGTCAAAAAAGCGGTACTACCTTTACTGCAGACGTGAATAATGACGGTTATCCCGACATATTAGAGTTTGGAGACTTGAAAAATAGTGATACAGAAACCAATAACACTGTAGGAAACTTATACATCAACAATGGCGACGGAACTTTTGCCGATCCTTTGAAAACAGAAGTAACCAATCTACTTACAGCCAGAGCTATGCCCGCTATAGGTGACATCAACAATGATGGTAAGATTGATATTATGATTCAATGTGGATGGTCATCAACAGACGGACAAACCGAGACAGACTATTCACTCGCTAACTTATATTATAACAATGGAGACAACAGCTTCACCCGTGAATTCCTGAATGATAATACCAACTCTCACGAATCTGATGTGAACTTTATTGATTTCAACCATGACGGTGCGCTCGACTATTCTATCAGTGGATGGGGACCTAAAGAGCCTAACTGGTTCAACCGGTTAGTACCCAACAATTTAACCAGTGATCTTGCTATGAATGAAGCTCCCGGATTTACAAGCAATTCAGATGTACAGGTTAAACAAGACGGTTCAGATGTTATTATTTTCTGGGGAAACGCAACAGACGATACAACTCCGGCAGAAGCCATCCGTTACAATATATACATTAAAGCTAAAAAAGCAGATGACTTCGGAGTAACTTACACCTATACCTATGCCCCGGCAAGTCTCCAGGCGAATAAAATGTTCGGGACTACAACTTATGATTCTAAAGTTGCAGCTCGTCTGATTAATAGCCATCAGATTCGTATGAAAGGGTTCAATACGACTGATTATGAATTCGCCGTACAACCTGTGGATAATGGTAACCTCGGTGGTAAATTTATCGTAGCGAATATAGCAGGTGGCAGTGGTATCGGAAATACTCAAGTGGCAACTGCCAACGTATATGTAAACAATGGTACTATTATCATTGAAAGCAACAGTAGTACGGCTTATGCCATAAACACAATTGACGGCAAACAGATCGTTAACGGTATATGTGACAATAAAGCAACCGAAAGAGTAAACCAGGGTATCTATCTGGTAAAAGTAGCCAATACCACTCACAAAGTTTGTGTACTACAATAAAAATTAGCTATGTATGGAAATAACCCGAAAAAGAAATCATATTTTATTACATTGATAGGAAGCGATCTTTTCTTTTCCAGTTGTTTCTGTCAAATCTTATAAATATTCAATTCGTTTGTCGTAGAGAAAAGCCCTGTTTCTCTACGACAAACGAGTCATTCCTCGTAGAGTTTCGATGCGTTTCTCGTAGAGAAAAATATCATTCTATAACGCATTGATAAACAACGACTTACAAAACCAAAGAATGTCATATCTATTTACTTTCAAGATTCATCTTTTCTTTGCCAATATCGATTATTCAGACTTCATAATTATATACAAAACAGTTCTTATAAACTCGTTTTTATATCCAATCACTTTGCCATCTGCCCAGAGTAATACTTCCATAGCAGCTAATAACTACCTAAAAACCGATAAGCCGCACAATGCTTCTCCCAAAATGTGCTATCTTTGCGACAAAATTGTAAGAGATGCGTACGCGTAAAATAACGATTATCACTCTTGTAGGACTTACATTAACTCTGATACTCCAAATCGGAGGGCTATTTTATGCCTATCGCAGTAACATGGAAATCATGAAACTCACAGTAAAAAAGAGTTTTTCCATTGCCTTTTACGAAACCATCGACAATCTGGTCAACCAGCTTCCCTATCCTGACGGAACAACCGTCACCTATATACCTATTAAACCATATGCAGACCTCCCGGCAGACGAGCAAAATCTGCGAGGTAATGAGTATCTGGCCCGGATATTAAAAACTGAATACGGTGTAGAATTTCCTATTGATGAGTTGGCAGTAGTACTGAAAAAGAAGCTGAAACAAGATCATATTGACAGCGAAGTTGTAATCAACAAAATAGATACGAAAACTCACCGGACGTTAGCCAGCACCAACCCGGCATTCAACCGAAGCATAGGTGTATTAGTATCCGAACCTTTTTTTATAGACCGTGAAAACGATATAGCTGTGCAAGCCGTAATTGTTTCTCCCTACATCTTGATTTTAAAGAAAGTATCATTACTCTATCTGTTTACTTTCGGCCTGATGACCATAGTAATATACAGTATCATTTCACAGATAAAGATCATCATTCGCCAACAGCAAACCATAAAAGTACAGGAAAACTCTTTTTATGCATTAGCCGGAAACATGGCTGCTCCGGTTTCTGCCATTCCGGCTAAAATGGCACAAGAGCAATGGCAGGAAATTGAGAATGAGAGCAATACATTGCTTACGATGACCGAAGAAACTCTGACAGCCGCCCGGGAGGCAACACAACGGAATCAAGGGAAAAAACAACGTTCTTCCAAAGCACTTTCTATACTCAGTCTGGCAGGTACATTTCTACTATTAATAATCTGGATTGTTTTTTTATACAGTACCGGAAAAGAAGCATTTGCACACAAAATAAATACGTATTTTGAAGAAGCATTCTTAAACGAAGTAAGTTATCATCAGTTTCCTCATTATATGGCCAGTAAAGAGAAAAAAGTAATACTCAACTTCCCGGAAACCGGCCTTACCCCTTTTGCACAAAAGCAAAAAGAAGAAGCTATACGAACAAAAGCGCCTGTAACAAGGGTATATGTTTATCACATTTACAACTCAATCGATGCAAACTACACGCTACGCTCGGCTCTTAAAATGCTTGAAGCAATAAACTCCTGCTCCACCCCTGTTCCATTTTCTTTGCACCACATGGATTCTGTATTTATCACCTATCTACAGGAAGCAGGAATCACAAACCCGGTCTGTATCAATATACTGAAATATCCCACCTTTGAAACAGAAGAAAGCACACGCCCCGGATATACAACCGGGGCACCGGATCTCATAACCCGGTTCATCCCTCTGAACAATGATAGCAGCAAAGTAGTACAGGCAGCAATATCTTCTCCGCAACTATTAATACTAAAACCGTTGTGGCCATTACTGCTTTCACTGGGATTAATGTTTATCCTTATTGTTGGTTGCGTATTCTATCAGGTGAAAATTACCTTCCTGCAACGCCGCCTTGCACAGTTCCAGAAAGACCTTACTTATGCCATGATTCATGATATGAAATCACCCCTGAACTCTATTCTTATGGGAGCACATATATTGGGTACAGGGAGAATTAGCGACAATCCTGTAAAAAAAGAAAGATATCTGCGTACTATGTCCGACGAATGCGAGCATCTGCTTACCTTGTCAAACAGGGTAATACTGCTCACACAAATAGAAGAAGACAAGTTACAGTTACATAAAGAAAATGTGGATTTAGAACCTCTGATAGATGATCTTATAGAAAAATTCCGTTTAAAAGCTCATAAGCCGGTAGAGTTTTCGAAAGTATTCCACCGTTGTCAGTCTATTTATGCCGATGCATTCTGTCTGCGTGAAATTCTTAGTAACCTGATAGACAATGCCATCAAATACTCTCACGAAGAAGTAAAAATCAGCATTGTGTGTGAAGAAGAAAATGGTTTCATCAAAATTAAAGTACACGACAACGGGTTGGGCATCCCACTGAAAGAACAAAGTAAAATATTCAATAAGTTCGAGCGTGCTTCAGCCAATAGTCGAAGTAAAGCCAACGGCTTTGGACTCGGACTAAATTATGTTCAGCAGGTAATGGTTGCACATAATGGTAGAGTCAGAGTGGAAAGTGTAGAAAATAAGTTCAGTGAGTTCACATTATTTTTCCCGGTTTAATGTATCTTCTTCTCCTTTCGCTCTAAATAATTAATTACCAGATTATTCTCCTCGAAATATCTGAGCAGCCAAATTGTTTTATAATCATTGATACCCATCAGCAGAAACGGAATGCTGATTAAAAGAAAAATGAATCGTCCGGAAAACAAAGTGTAACACAGAGGAAGAACTCCTAAAAGAAAAGCAGGCATCAAAGATACTATGACAAATTGCCATACATATAAAGGTTCATTACACGCACAGTTGGCAAACAATAGCCTCCCCTTCATTGTCAAGAAAACAGACCGGAAACCCCGCTTTACAAAAAGCAGAAAGAAAAATGCACGGATAAGTTCGTATGCAATAAACGAATAAGCACACGGAACTGTCCTCAGGATAATCTGCGTCCCACCCGCTCCACAGCTAATGGCTAACAGAGGTTTTTTATTTTCTGTATCGGTCGTCATCTCATTCCATATAAATAAAGGAAGAAGGATTTCTATTTTTCTCTACTCCCGGCATTGCAAAGATAAAACAGAGTAAATTAAGAGTATGTTATTACAATGTTATCGTTACGTTAACGCTACGTTAAGCCCTTCCTATACGGGGAAATTTCCATACGTACAAAACATTCGACGTTACCAAATACTTAAAAAAGTGAATAATCACAAACTATTTTTCTATCTTTGCCAACGAATTAAAAGAAAAAAGCATGAATAAACCGCTATTTCGATATATTACTGTCATTGCTATCCTGGCGGTAGTAGGGCTGCAAGGAATGTGGTTTTCCAACTCCTATCATTTGTTGGAGAATGAATTGTACGACAAAATCAATAATGCTTTTCTGGAAGCACAATTACAGGAGTCCTCAAAATCAAGTAAGCAATTTAAAGGGAATATCCCCAATGGTACCGTACTCCAACTGGATTCTACCAAAATACGTGCGAAAAATGATATGGCCGACAGATTGATTTTGATAACTGCCCTGCACAGCATTCATCACGAATATAACATCCCTCTCAACTATCAATCTCTTGACTCTTGTTACAGAGAAGAGCTGGACAAAGTAAATCTCGGAAAACTCCATTTCCGTATAGATTCTGTTGACATCGATTCTACACGCTATAAATATGTAGAAGACTTTGCAGAAGACAGTAGCCTTGTCCGGCTTCACAACGAAATGCAAACCCAGATATTCCCCATTCGGGAGGACTTCTCCAAAGGTATACAGGCTACCATCGACAATCCTTATAAATTGATTATACTTCAGATGCGAATGTTCCTCATCGGAACGGTATTGCTTCTGTTCATCGTGATCTATTGCCTTGTACAACAAATCAAAGTGATTGTGAAACAAAACAAAATAGCCAAGATACGCGAGGACTTCTCCTATGCCATGATACATGATATGAAAACCCCACTCAGTTCTATCCTCATGGGTACACGTATCCTGCGCAGTGGAAAGCTGGATGATAAACCGGAACGGAAGGAGAAGTATTTCGACATCATGGAGGACGAAGAAGAACATTTGCTGGCATTGGTCAATAAGGTACTGACATTGTCAAAGCTGGAAGAGGGCAAACTGCTGCTCGAGAAAAAGGAGGTAAGTCTGCGTCCTATTATAGAAGATCTCACCGAAAAGTTTACTGCCAAAGCAGAAAAGCCTGTTGAATTCATTCTTGATCTGCAGGAAGAAAAAGTATATGCAGATGAAGAATTTCTGAAAGAAGCTGTCAGCAATCTGATTGATAATGCCATCAAATACTCGGAAGAGAGTGTACAAATAAAAATATCTTCATCGGCCTCATCCAATGGATATACACACATCAGTGTGAAAGATAACGGTATGGGTATTCCACTGAAAGAGCAAGGAAAAATATTCGAGAAATTTGAACGTGCCTCAGCTGTACAGCGAAATCGAAAAGGAGGAGCTCCGGGTTTTGGACTTGGATTAAACTATGTATTCCATGTTGTACGGGCACATCACGGAAGCGTAAAGCTTGAAAGTATAGAGGGAGAATATAGCGAATTTACTATAAATATTCCACAACAAAATAAAGAGATGGTATGATAAGGTTATTGTTAGTTGAAGATGATGCCAACCTAAGGTATATTATCCAGGGCGGGCTTGAAGACATGATTGGAGGATATGAAATAAAAGATGCCGCCAACGGTGTGGAAGGATTAAAAATATGGCAGGAGTGGAAACCGGACGTGATCGTTTCGGACATTGAAATGCCTGTTATGGATGGATATGAAATGGTGAAGCGCATTCGTGAAACGGATATAGACACCCCTATTCTATTCAGTTCGGGACGGGTATCGCCCAAAGACGTAGTAAAAGGTTATGAGTTGGGAGTAAACAACTATCTGAAAAAACCATTTCTCCCGGAAGAACTGAATGCACATGTGCAGGCATTGATGAAGATGAGCCAAAAAGCACCGGAAAAGCCTGTTGCACCCACAAATACAACAACAGTAGATGAAGCCATCTACCGGATAGGTAAGAATTATACACTGGATGCGGAACATGCTACGCTAAAGTACGCATCAGGAAGTAGCAGAACGCTGACAGTACGCGAAGCTGCACTCTTACAGATGCTTTGTGAAAAGAAAGGTGAAGTAGTAAAACGAGAAACTATTCTTGAAAAACTATGGGGTACAGAAGATGATTACTTTGCTTCACGCAGCCTGGACGTATTTGTCACTAAATTAAGAAAACTATTCGCAGAAGATGAAACAGTGAATATCAAAACAGTAAAAGGAGTAGGTTTGACCCTGCAGGAAGAGTAGAAACAATACATTTGTCATTATTTTCATTCTTTATTTCTTGTATTAACTACTCATACTTATTGATTTGCTATAATAAATACTTTAAAAAACAAAAATTAGAATACACAACTGACATAGTATCAGCAAAGTAATCATACATTTCATAGAATAACACGAATATCGGATCGGATGAATAATAAAAAAGACATTTTCATGCACGATGCACAGCTCATTAATGGAATCAGAAAAGGAGATCATGATACATTCAGATTCATTTTTGACCATTACTATGCCTTGATGTGCTCCATTGCATATGAATATGTGGAAGATTATCACCTAAGCCAAAATATAGCGGAAGATGTTATGCTCTCTATTTGGGAAAAAAGAGAACTACTGAATATTTCAACATCTGTAAAGTCATATCTGCTAACTTCTGTACACAATAAGAGTATCGACTATTTACGTAGTTACTCCCGGGAAGCAGAAGTAGTCAGCTTTGAAAGCGAAATTGGTTCATCGAGTTGCTATATTCCGGATCAAGAGATGTTTGAACAAATTATTTTATCAGAGCTGGAAGATAAAATAGAAGACATCATCCGGGAAATGCCGGAAGAATGTAGAAAAGTGTTTTTACTCAGCCGGTACGGTGACAAAAGTTATGCTGAGATTGCCGACGAACTAAATATTTCTGTCAATACCGTAAAATACCACATAAAAAAAGCACTCAGCTTGCTTAGAGAAGAGTTGAAAGATTACATTCTTGCTATTACAGCCCTATATTTCTATCTCTTTAATCAATAAAATCCGATTCGGACAGACTTCGTGATATCTTTTTCGATAAAAAATAAACTTTTTATCGAAAATATATCATTTCTCACTACCCTACTGAATTCTTCGGTCGTCCTACTTATAAAAGGCGACAAGTATGAATAGTAATATTGATGTTTTTAATCTTATAGACAAGCAGTTCTCCAAACGAATTTCAAAAGAAGAAGAAGCTGTTTTGAGAGCATGGTATGAAAGTAGTGCCGAAAACAGGCAGTTATACAAAGAATACTATTTCTTAATCAAAAGCATGCGTATATCCAGAAACAGATTTTTCTTCAAATCGGATATAGAATCTGCATATACGCATTTTGTAAAGAAGACCGGATTGAAAAAGCCCCGGAAAAGCAAACTACACTTTATCACTCTTCACCCATGGATGAAATATGCCGCTGTATTTGTTATCGCATTCGGATTAGGAGTGGGCTCTTATTATGTATTTTCTCCATCCCCCTCTTCTTCTTATCTGGCACAAACCATCGAGATACCTTATGGCTCCAAGTCTAAAGTGACTTTGCCGGACGGAACTTCTGTCTGGTTAAATTCGGGTAGCCGCCTCTCATATCAGGAGAGCTTCGGACAATCTGATAGAAATGTTTCTTTGGATGGCGAAGCCTATTTTGAAGTTACTAAAAATAAACTTCTCCCATTCAGTGTTCTTTCCGGAAAAGTGAAAATTAAAGTACTCGGTACCAAATTCAACTTCAAATCATATGCAGAAGATGAAAGTGCCCGGGTTACTTTGGTTGAAGGTAGCTTGAATGTAGGCAGCATAGAAGGACAGGCAAAAAACATATTACTTATCCCCAACCAACAGGCTGTAATTAATAAAAAAGAGAATCGTGTAACTGTAAAAAGCGTAGATGCTCAAAGTTACGCAATGTGGACACAGCCCAAACAGGAAATACTGGATGCCATATCAAGCAATGTAACCGGACAACCCACTGCAGCAATCCGGGTTCCCTGTGTGACATTAAGAAATACACTATTCTTCAATGAAGAACCTTTAAGCCAGATTGTACGCGATCTTGAACGTGCATTCAATGTCAAAATAGAAATAAAAGACAAACAACTATGTACGGAACGCTTCTATGGTGATTTCCGAAACGATGAAACAATAACGAAAATACTCGATATTATGGCAGCTAACAATAACCTGCACTACACAATCAATGGAGATGAAATAATCATATCAAGAAATAATTAATTACAATTTTAACAATAGCGCCGATGTATGTAAAAGAATGGAAAGCCCTCATAAAGATGGCTTTAATCACCTGTTTTCTGGTCTGTGCACAAATCGTTTCTGCTCAGGAGAAAAATATATCTCTTGAATTGAAAAATGTAACAGTCAAAGAAGCTTTAGAACAGCTAAAAGCAAAAACGACTTATTCGTTATGGTTTAATGTGAGTGAAGTGGATCTGGGACGAAAAATAACGATCAATTTCCAGGATAAATCCATTAACGAAGCGTTAAACATTATCCTGAAAGGGCAAGCTTTGAATTATGAAATAAAAGATAAATACATTCAGATATTCAAGCCCCGGCAAAATTCTGAGAAAGGGAAAAACAAACAAATATCAGGTACAGTAGTAGATGATATGGGAGAGAGTCTGCCGGGGGTAAGCGTCAGGTTCAAAGAAGATGCGACAGTAGGTACGGTAACCGACCTCGACGGACATTTTCAGATAAGTATTCCCGAAAAAGCAAAAACCCTGATTGTTTCTTACATCGGAATGGAGACTAAAGAGTTACCTATCAAAGAAGGTAACATAAAAATTACGCTTAGTTCAGATTCCCAAATGCTGGAAGAGGTCGTTGTAACGGGTATGACTAAAGTGGATAAACGTTTATTTACCGGTGCAACCGACAGGCTTAAAGCAGAAGACGCACGTTTGGACGGTATACCGGACGTAAGCCGTGCTTTGGAAGGACGTTCCGCCGGAGTATCTGTACAAAATGTATCCGGAACATTTGGTACAGCCCCGAAAATACGTGTCCGTGGTGCCACTTCTATTTATGGTAGTTCAAAACCTTTATGGGTCGTTGACGGAGTGGTTATGGAAGATGCCGTAGAAATTGATGCCGACGATTTATCTTCCGGTGATGCTGTAACCCTTATAAGTTCGGCAATAGCCGGACTAAGTGCCGATGATATTGAAAGCTTTCAAATTTTGAAAGACGGATCGGCTACTTCAATATATGGTGCCAGAGCAATGGCAGGTGTTGTGGTTATTACTACCAAAAGAGGGCAAGCCGGTGTCAGCCGCATTAATTATACGGGAGAATTTACCTCCCGATTAAAGCCCAATTATGACAATTTCAACATAATGGGGTCCCAAGAACAAATGGGTGTTTATAATGAAATGGCAGAAAAAGGCTGGTTGATTTTTTCTGATACCTACAGAGCTTCCAACAGTGGAGTATATGGAAAAATGTACCAGCTCATTAATTCCTACAACCCAAAGGATCAGTCATGGGGATTAGTGAATACTCCGGAAGCACAGGCTGCCTACCTTCAAATGGCCGAAATGAGAAATACAAACTGGTTTGATGAATTGTTCAACAATAACATTACCATGAACCACTCAATAAGTATCAGTTCTGGTACAGAGAAAGCTAAATACTACGGTTCAATCAGTATTTACAATGATCCGGGATGGACAAAAGCCAGTTCGGTCAAGAGATATACAGCCAATGCAAATGCTTCTTTCAATCTCTCTGACAACCTGACGTTGACATTATTATCCAATGGATCATACAGAAAACAAAAAGCTCCCGGAACATTAAGCCAGGAGATAGATGTAGTAAGCGGAGAAGTCAGACGGGATTTTGACATCAACCCGTATAGCTACGCATTGAATACTTCAAGAACATTAGCATTGAAAGATGCCGACGGACTTGTATATTATACAAGAAATTATGCCCCTTTCAACATCCTGAATGAATTAGATAAAAACTACATTGACCTGGATGTAGTAGATCTCAAATTTCAGGGTGAACTAAACTGGAAAATTATCAAAGGACTCGAAGCTAATGTAGTAGGAGCCGTAAAATATCAAATGACTTCACAGGACCATCTGATAAAAGAGAATTCAAACCAACCGGAAGCATACCGTGCAGCAGGGGACGCTACTATACGCGACAGGAATCCTCTATTATATAAAAATCCGGATGTCCCCAATTCTTTGCCCGTTGTCGTTTTGCCGGAAGGAGGTATATTCGATAAAAACGAATATAAATTATTAGGCTATGATTTCAGAGCCAGTTTAAGCTACAATACAAGTTTCAAAGACAAACATATCATGAATCTGTTTGCCGGAACAGAAGCCAACTCAGCCGACCGGACCCAATACTGGTCAAGAGGATGGGGATATCAATACGAAAAAGGAGGTATACCTTTTTATGATTATCTGATATTTAAGCAAGGAATAGAACAAAATAACCAGTATTACTACAACGATTTGACCTATTCACGCAACCTCGCCTTTTTCGGGATGGGAACCTATTCATATATGGGGAAATATACAGCTACCGGAACAATCCGCTATGAGGGTTCCAACAGACTGGGTAAAGCACGTTCGGCCCGCTGGCTACCGACATGGAATGTAGCTGCTGCGTGGAATATGCACGAAGAAGAATTCTTTGAGAAGCTAACTCCGGCTCTGTCTCATTTTACCTTGAAAGCATCCTATAGTCTTACAGCCGACAGAGGACCTGCTTTTGTCACCAATTCTCGTGTTGTATATCGTAACTACTCCCCTTTTCGTCCTTTTGCAGGTGTGAAAGAATCAGGTTTGCAAATAGAAGATCTGGAAAACAGTGAATTGACTTACGAGAAGAAACATGAGTTTAATGTGGGTGCCGACTTTGGCTTCATTGACAACAGAATTAATCTGAGCCTGGATTATTATACCCGCAATAATTACGACTTAATAGGGCTTATCAACACACAAGGCGGTGGCGGACAGGGTACTAAGTATGCCAATGTAGCTTCCATGAAATCAAGCGGAGTGGAATTTACCTTATCAACAAAAAATATACGTACTAAAGATTTTCAGTGGACCACGGATTTCATCTTCTCAAAATCAAAGAATGAAATAACCGAACTGGATTCAAAAGCACGTGTAATGAGCCTTATCTCCGGTATGGGATTTGCAGAAAAAGGGTATCCTGTACGTGCATTATTTTCCATTCCGTTCCAGGGTCTGAATGAAGATGGACTCCCAACTTTTATCAACGAAGACGGAGAAGTCACAATTACAGATATCAACTTCCAGGAAGCCTTAAAGAAAGATTTTCTGAAATACGAAGGTCCTACCGACCCGACTATTACCGGAAGTTTCGGCAATATCTTTTCATACAAGAGTTTTAAATTGAATGTTTTCATGACTTATTCTTTTGGAAATGTAGTTCGTCTTGACCCTGTATTCAAAAGCGAGTACTCCGATCTGGACGCTATGCCTAAGGAATTCAGGAACAGATGGACCGTACCGGGAGATGAAGCCTATACCAACATACCCGTTATAGCTCATACCCGTCAGGTGAAAGATATTCCAAACCTGAAATATGCCTATAATGCATACAACTATTCGGATGTTCGTGTAGCAAAAGGTGACTTCATCCGAATGAAAGAAATCTCTTTGTCATATGATTTCAATCCAGCCTGGATCAAACAGTTCAAGCTGAACAATCTACAACTTAAATTACAAGCTACAAACCTATTTCTGATTTATTCGGATTCCAAATTAAACGGACAGGATCCGGAATTCTTCCGCTCCGGAGGAGTTGCTTCTCCCGTACCCAAACAGTTCACTTTAACTTTAAGACTTGGATTATAAAAAGACTGCAATGAATATGAAATATAAAAATAAATACTCAACATGGTTTGGAGCCACAGCAATGCTCCTGATGATATCCTCTTGTGACGGTTTTCTGGATAAAATGCCGGATAACAGAACCGAGCTCGACAATAACGAGAAAGTACTGCAACTACTCGTCTCAGCCTATTCTACCGGTACTTACGTACAAATTACAGAATTAATGTCTGATAATGTTGCAGATAACGGTCCGCTCTATATCTCTTACAATAAAAGTGTGGAAGAAAGCTACAAATGGCAGGATTTTACAGATAACCAGCAAGATACCCCACAATTTATCTGGAATGAGTACTATAAAGCAATAGCTGCTGCCAATCATGCACTGGAATACCTCAATACCTCCGAAGGAGATAATGAAACTGAACTGGCCGCCAAAGGAGAGGCTCTTATCTGTCGTGCTTACTCACACTTCATTCTGGCTAACGTCTTTTGTAAAGCATATAATCCACAAACAAGCGGTGCAGACCTGGGAGTACCTTACGTAGAAAAACCGGAAAAAATAGTATCCGGAAAATACGAAAGAGGTACTGTTGCGGAAATATATGAAAAGATAAATCGTGATATAGAAGAAGGCCTGCCACTTATTGACGACACAAAGTACAAAAGTACTGTTATCAAATATCATTTTAATCAGAAAGCAGCTTATGCTTTTGCCGCACGATTCAACCTATATTACGGCAATTATGACAAAGCTGCCAAATATGCCACAAAGGCCATTGGAGACAATCCGGCAAAAGTACTCCGTAACCTTACGCAATACCAGAGCATTGCCGCTGCAAAAGATTGTGGTATTGCTTATGTAAAAGCTGAATTACCATGTAATCTCCTGTTAATGCCCGCTACATCTATGTGGAATTACAACCACTGGAGCTCTAAATATTGCAGATATGCAATGAATACAGCCAAACTGCAGGAAACCTACTGGAGCTTAGGTCCCTGGGTAACTCCGGAATATCTTTATCATGCCAATAAGATATATGGAGGCGATCAGACATCCTACTATCCCAAACTCTATGGATTTATTGAGTATACGGATGTCATATCCGGCATAGGATATCTGAACATTGTAAATACGGTTTTCACTACTGATGAAACGCTTCTTTGCCGCGCAGAAGCATATATACATATGAAAGATTATGCCAATGCAGCAAAAGATCTGATCTCCTGGTATGATTCACACACTATAAAAGGGGTAAAACCACTGACTGAAGATTACATCAATGCCTATTACAAAACAGCAGATAAAGCATTGCGTCCGGAGTTAAACCCAATGTTTGAGATTGAGAGTGACAAACAGCTAAACTTTATGTACTGTCTTTTGCACTTCCGACGTATAGAAACCGCACATGAAGGCCTCAGGTGGTTTGACATTAAACGATTCGGTATCGAAATCAAACACAACATATCCGGGCAAGCTGACGATATCTTGACAAAAGACGATCCCAGAAGAGTATTGCAGTTACCTGCAGATGCAATCGGAGCCGGTATGCAACCTAATCCCAGATAATAATAAATAAATGTACAGAAACATATGAAAAAGATTTTATTATACACATTAGTAATCTTTTTAACCGGAGTGATGATATCTTCCTGCTCTGATGATAAGTTCGGAGAAAGTATTTTTGATACAACTCCTCGTGAGCGCACAGAATTTGACAATTGGTTGCTTCAAAACTATGTGAAAGAGTATAATATTGATTTCAAATACCGGATGGAAGACATAGAAGCAGACATGTCATACAATCTTATTCCGGCCGAAGTGGAGAAGTCAAAAAAGCTGGCAAAAATTATCAAGTATCTGTGGCTTGAATCTTATGATGAGATATTCGACAAAACCGGAAAAAACAAAGACTTCATGAGAACTTATGCACCCAAAGTCATTCTGCTGGTTGGCTCATCAGCCATCAATGCCTCTTCTTCTACAGAAGTATTAGGTTCGGCAGAGGCTGGTATCAAAGTCATATTATATAAGGTGAATGCCATAGATCCTACAGACGTAGAGATGTTGAATGAATACTATTTTGAAACAATGCATCATGAATTTGCTCACATCCTACACCAGAAAAAGAACTATCCTACCGAATATAATCAAATATCTGCAGCCGACTACTCCTCTACCGGCTGGCAAAACAGAACGGAACAACAAGCCTGGAAACTTGGTTTCGTCACCCCCTATGCAGGTATGGAACCACAAGAAGACTTCGTAGAAGTAATAGCCAACTATCTTGTTAAACCGGATGGTTTCTGGGAGAACATGCTGGCAAATGCAGGAACAGAGGGAGCTACCAAAATACAAACCAAGTTCGATATGGTAAAAGAATGGCTAATGACTGCGTGGAATATTGACATTGATGAATTAAGAACCATTATCATCAGACGTTCCGGAGATATTGATTCAATTTTAAATGAAAAAATAGCATACAATGAATAAATTAGCTTATACTATCATTGCTTTGTTTACATTGTGCATTACTTCATGCTCAGATGAAAAAAACATATTTGACAGTTCTTCTGCCAACAGGATGAATGCAATGTTGCAACAGTGTAAAGAAATACTGACTGGATCGGAAAACGGATGGATTTTTGAATATTACCCCGAAGATAACAAATACGGAGGGTTCCGTTTCTACATGGTCTTCTCTAAACAGGGAGAAGTAAGTATTACTGCAGAGTCGCCCATACTGGAATCACCGGGTGACCAAGCCACAAGTATGTATCAGATAAAGGGAGACATGGGCCCTATATTAAGTTTTGATACATACAATCACATACTGCACCAGTTCTCCGATCCCAATCCGGATGGACTTGGTTACGAGGGTGACTATGAATTCATCATTCTTAATGTAGCCAAAGACAAAATCGAGTTAAAGGGAAAAAAGAATGGGACTAAAATGCAAATGATCCCTCTGCCCAATGATATGACATGGGAAAGTTACAGTAGTAAGCTGGATAAGATGATAGAAGCTTTCCCGGGATTCACCATGCGTTTGAATGTAAATGGTACTACTATTGAAATGGAAGAATCTGAAGAGATAGGACGTTACCAGACTTTCAACCTGCCGGAAGGAGTCAGCTCATCAGCCGAAGGGATGGCCTATATCTATACTACAGATGGCATCAAATTCAAAGAGCCTATAACCATTGCAGGAAAAACAATACAGAATTTCACTGCTTCGGAAGATAAAACTCACCTGACTTGTACAGACGAAGGAGCAGACAATGTACAAATCACACAGATGCCTTTAGGAGAAGCATTTGTAACCAAAAAAGGTAACTGGTTCTTTGACACGAAACAGATGGGGCCCCGATTTACTACCATGTGGAATACTGCTGCCGAAAACATGAAAAAAGACCTTTATGGACAAGGTCCGGAAGAGTTACAACAGGCCTCTTTACAAAGTCCTTATCAGGTATTTACTATATACAGTTATTCAATTAATGACAGAAAATTGTATAGTGCTAATTTTTATATGGACTTCGTTCCGATAAAAGATGCCGACCAGGTGAAAATAATTTTCGCCGGAGGAGGAGATGATTTCGCCAGATACTTTTATATGGAATATTTCAAAATGATTCTAGGATACATGAGTGATGACGAACCATACAACATGACTTATAACAACCTGAAAAGTCCAAGTGAAATCACATTCAGAAGAAACGATAATCCCGACGTCGTTTGGTTCAAAACAATCAGATACATTAAATAACCACATAAAAATTACGAATATGAAAAGAAAGAGTTTTTACATTTTTATTCAGATGGTTTTATTCATCTCTTTTGCTTGTTCACAGGTGAATGCCCAACAAATCAAGCCACAAAGAAATAAAACGGAGAAAGTAAGTGCACCGGAAGTAACAAACTCCCGGACAGTAACAACGCGGGCCACTACATTAGGCACTTTACCCTATTCTAATGATTTTGACAGTTATGAGATTCGGACTGTCCCCGAAGGATGGGTTTGTACAGGTGACAAAGATGCTTTTGCCATCACAACTTTCAACGGTTGGAAAAATATATATTCCGAACCCAATTGTCTGGGTGTCTATTCTTCTGCAACAGAAAATAACTGGGCATATACTCCCGGATTTGAAATGAAAGCCGGAAGAATCTATCATGCCAGTTTCTGGCTATTGGCTCCCGGGCTTTCTGAATCGGCCAATAAGAGCGAAAGCTTACGCTTTACTGTTGGTAAAGGACAATCAAAGGAAGCTGATTGTATCACATTGGTAGATTTAAAAAATATAAAGTACAAAGAATGGAAAAAAGTAGAGGCTGATTTCATACCTGAAACCGATGGTATCTATTACTTTGGAATCGGTTTTACTACGATCGTTGCAAATGGTGTAGGAATAGACAATTTTGAAGTCTATGATAATGAAAATCCTTTTCCGGCTGTAGCTAAATACGTTGCATACGGCGGCCTTTGGTCAACTCATGCTAATCACATAAAAGAGCGTCTGCGCTATGTATATCCGGAACAACCCATTTCATTCATTAATCAATCAAAATATGCAACTGATTATCAATGGAACACATTCGGAAATCCGGCTACTACTACCGAAGAAAGTCCGGTTGTAACCTATTCGGAGAGTGGAGATTACAAACCTCTGTTGACTGTAACAAACTCTAAATCCACTGATTCATTCTCAGACATTGTAAATGTAGGTATTTTAGGAAAAGAGGATGTTACAGACATTGTCGCTAACATATCGGACATGTATGACGAACTGTTCCTGCCGGAAACAGATGTTCCCGGTTCAAATGACTACGTTAGTGGCATAAACAGATATTATACCACCTTTGCTGAAAGATTTGAACTGCCTGCTGACGCTGAAGCAACCGTCAGTGCCGTTCATTTCAGATTGTATGTATATAAAGCAGCTACCACTAACAAAGGTAAACCTGTAAAAGTCAGATTATATGGAGAGAAATGGGGAGCACCGGATCCGGATAATGTATTTGGAGAATATGTTACAACAATGAGCGGTGCTTTCGGTACTACCTCTGTAGACTACGAAAATGTCATCAGAAAAATTAAATTTGCAACTCCTATAAAAGTCAAAGGAACATTCTATTTATCTATAGAACTGGACGAATCTATCGTACCGGACGCAACTACCAAATTAGCTTTGGCTTGTGATGCGTACAGAGCAGATAAAGTTGCTTCTGCTTATGTCCGGATTCATGCAGCAGGAGCCGCAGAGTTGAATCTTAACGGAGGATGGTATTGTGTACCTGATCTTCCCTGGCCGTTTAACGAGATTGATAAAACCGGATTCTCTTTCTATCTATCACCGGAAATGACTTTCCATCAGGTAAAAGGAACTTCTATCAACAAGGTAGAAGACAATAAGATCAGCGTTTATCCAACGGTATTCCACTCTGACTTCAACATAAAAACCGGAGATAATACATCGAAATTAATTCGTGTATTCAATGCTAACGGACAAACCGTTTATGAGAAGACTACAAATGAAGCTAATATAACTGTTACGGGGGCAAACTGGGCCGAAGGCATTTACCTGATAAGAGTTGGAGGCGACTCTATCAATGCTTCTATAAAAGTCATCAAAAAATAAAACTCTCTCTCTCTCTTTACTTTATTCTTAACAATTGTCCGGGCGTAAAATCCCGTATTTGACGTCCCGGACAATATTTATTCACTAATACACATCGGAAGATATGAAAAAACGACTACTTATTACCTGTCTTATGTCACTGATAGTCATTGGCGTATGGGCGGAGAAAAATGAAGATGAACCTATTATCAACATGACTTGTACTGCCGGTAAAATCAGTTTTAAACTGTATGCAACTGAAGAAACAGTTTTCCAGGTAGACTTTGGTGAGGGAGCAATAGAACAAACGGTTAAAACAACCGGAACAGCAGTCAATGGTTCCGCTTCGGGTACTTCAGTCAACGTATACGGAGATGCCAATAAGCTGAAAAAGATTGAAATCTCTTCCAATAAACTTCTAAAAGTGCTTGATTTCAGTAAATGTTTGGCATTAACAGAACTGTCCTGTTCAAGTTGCCAAGGTGTAACTGAAATTATTCTCCCTTCCTCTACAGAGAATCAATTGACAAAGATCAACTGTAGATATCTCAATCTGGCTTCTTTTGACGCAAGTAAATGTGCAAAACTTAAAACACTTGCCCTATCCAATGCAGATGCAACACTAAAAACATTGGTACTTCCGGAAAATACAGATATTCTGAATGACTTAACGCTGCAACAATGTGGTCTGACGACATTGGATATCAGTAAATATACCAATCTGACAAATCTGGATTGTACTTATAACTTTCTTACCTCTATCCAAACTCCCAATTCGGATAAAAATCTGTCTGTAGACTGTTCATACAATTACATGATCATGCCTAATTTTCCAGAAGGTGAAAACATCACTTTATACTATATGGACCAGCGGGAAAAAGTATCACAATACACTTTGAATGAAAGTTATACAACAAATGACATCATTGACCTGTCTGAATTTTACGTTTCTAAAAAAGGAATTAGCGGTTCCTATTTTACAGATGGAGTTTATCCCACCTTCACTTGGTATACAAACGGAAACAGCGATCCCTTGGAAGAAGGAAAGGATTACACAACAACTGAACCTGGAAAATTCAAATTCAATATAGTTCCCGAAAACAGTGTTTATTGTGTCATTGCCTCCAAAGCCTATCCGGCTTATCAGGATTACAATTCTCCGTACCGGACTACCGATACTACTATTGAAAAAGCAGCTGAGCCGGCTATCATTTTAACTACATCCAATGAAAGAGTTATTGGTTTCTCCTTAGGAGCTACTGAAGATAATACTTCTATACAGATAGACTGGGGAGATGGAAACCTCGTTGATAAAGTAATAAACTCCGCAAAGACTTCTATACAGGGTACTCCTGCAGGAACAAAAAATATTAAAATTTATGCAGATGCAGCTAAGATAAAGGAAGTTTCTTTAGCTTATTGTGATTACCTCACAGGCGTCGATTTAAGTAAATGTACAGCTTTGCAAACCTTATCAATAAAGGAAAGCTCTAAAATTACTTCCATTGCCTATCCGGAAGATATAACCACACTGAAGAATCTCACCATTGACAATAGCAGTATTAAAAATATAGACTTACATAATTGGTCTGGCCTCAAAAATCTAAAATATAGTCCTTACGGTGCCAGTACCATTGTGTTGCCCGACGAAGCCGAAAATCTGGAAAATATCGTTCTTAGTAAGTTATCATTAAAAGCTATAGATTTAAACAAATATGTCAATCTGGCTTCTCTTGAAGTAACCTCTCACTCTGCATTGGAAACACTGGATGTGGGTAAATGCAACAAGTTAACAAAACTAATTTGCAAAAGAGATACCAAACTGGCGACTCTTATTCTACCGGAAATCAAAACAACTTTAACAGAACTGGATTGTGAATATACTGCACTAACAGCCATAGACTTAAAAGAATATAGCAAATTGCAGGTATTAAATTGTAGCGGGATCAAAGAGACAATCCTCCCCGAAGATCCGTCTACTTTGACTTCATTGACTTGCAAAGAAAATGGCCTGAAAGTACTGGATATAAGTTCATGTACCAACCTGACGTATCTGGATTGTTCATATAACGAACTGACAGAGATAAAAGTTCCCGGGAATCCGAACCAGGATATCAATATCGACTGTTCTTACAACTATCTGTTTTTACCCAATTTCCCGGAAGGTGAGAAGATCGATTTGACCTATATGGACCAGAGAGAGAAAGTTTCACAATACACTCTAAGTGAAAGATATACCACAAATGATATAATAGACCTATCCGAGCTTTATGTTCTTAAACAAGGTATCAAAGGCTCTTATTTCCCGGAAGGAGTTTATCCTACCTTCACCTGGTATGTAAATGGAAGCAAAGAACCACTGGAAGAAGGAAAAGATTACTCTGTGACAGAACCTGCAAAATTCCGGTTCAATACAGTCCCTGAAGGCAATACCTATTGTGTTATTGCTTCTAAGGCATATCCTGATTATCAGGATTATAACTCTCCTTATCGTACTACGGATGTAATTATCGAGAAAGCAGCCGATCCGGTTATCAGCCTCACTACATCCAATGAAAGGAGCATTGGCTTTTCTATTGGGGCAACAGAAGATAATACAACCATTCAAATAGACTGGGGAGATGGAAATCTGGTTGATAAAGTTATAAATTCAACAAAAACATCTATACAAGGTACACCTACAGATACAAAGATAATTAAGATTTATACAGATGCAGCCAAAATAAAGGAAATCTCTTTAGCCTACTGCGATTATCTCACTGGAGTTGATCTAAGCAGATGTACAGCACTGGAAATACTTTCTATAAAAGAAAGTTCTAAAATCGCAACAATAACATACCCTGAAAATATAGCAACTATAACCAGTCTGACTATTGAAAACAGTAATATAAGAAATCTGGACATACATGATTGGTCAGGACTGAAAAATCTGAATTATGCTCCATCCGGTACCGCCACAATTGTTCTGCCGGACGAAACAGAGAATTTAGAAACTGTCATCCTGAAAAAACTATCCTCAAAGACAATAGATTTGAGTAAGTATACCAATTTAACTTCATTAGAAGCCACCAATAATTCTTCATTAGAAGAATTGGATGTTAATACATGTAGTAAGCTGAGTAAATTAATCTGTAAGAGCAATACCAAACTCGTAACCCTTACTCTTCCGACTGTAAAAACAGCTTTAACAGAATTAAATTGTGAATATACAGCATTAGCCAGCATTAATCTGAAAGAATACACCAATCTACAGATGTTGAATTGTAGTGGAATAAAAGAAGCGACTCTTCCGGAAAATGCAGCTACCATGACCTCTCTGACATGTAAAGAAAATGGCTTAAAAACACTGGATATAAGTTCTTATATCAACTTGACGTATCTGGATTGCTCATATAACGAGTTGACAAAGATACTGGTTCCCGAAAGTCTGAATCAGATTCTGGAAATCGACTGCTCATACAATTATATGATCATGCCAAACTTTCCCGAAGGTGAGAAGATAAAAATGTCATATATATATCAGAAAGATAAAGTGATGAAATATGAATTGGCAAGCAGTTATAAGACTGATGAAACAATTGATTTTTCGGACTGGTATGTGAAAAAGAAAGGATTGGCCGATTCATACTTCCCAAATGGGGTCTATCCTACTTTTGAATGGTATCTTGCCAGTACGGGTGAAAAACTTAGTGCAGGAAAAGACTACACGGTAACAGAAGGATGTAAATTCCGTTTCAATACCATACCAGATGGTGCAATCTACTGTGTTATCTCTTCCAAAGCATATCCTGATTATACAGATTACAATGAACCCTATCAGACAACTTCCTGTGTAATAACACAAGGAACAGGACTGGAAAAAACGAATGAGAATATAGCCCGAATTTATGCTACTGATACCAATATTACAATTATCCCTACAGAAGATTGTACTTACTCCGTACTCACTTCTACCGGACAAGTCATAGCAAATGGTGAAGCTAATCAGAGCATTGAAGTAGCTGTAGGCTCAACAGGTATATACATTGTATGTATCCGAACAAAAGACAATACAATTAGTACTTATAAGATAGCTATTCAGTAACAGAAAAGAAAGAATCCTTTTTAGGCACCCCATATAATTTAGTACTAAATTATATGGGGCGCTATTTTTTATGTAGAAGTCACTTGACAGACATCGTTGTTTATTATTTCCCTCCTGAAGAGAGCAATCGTTTACTAAGATAACGCACCGGATACCACACCGAAAGAAAGCCAACGGCAAATACCGTTACAAACACCAACACTACATCCCCTAAGTGCACACTGACCGGATAGGCATCCACCAGAAAGTTTCCTCCTCCACCACCTAAAGAGATAATACCAAATTTTTGTTGTATCAAACAAAGAATTAATCCCAATACAATACCGGATATAGCACCAAAAAGAGAAATCAGACGCCCTTCAAAAAGAAATATTCTGGAAATCAAACGATCATCCGCTCCCAAATTGCGCAAAGTCACAACATCCTCTTTCTTATCAAGAATCAACATAGAAAGAGAACCTATTACATTAAAACAGGCAATCATCAAAATAAACGTGAGAAAAAGATATGAAATCAATTTCTCTATCTCCATAATCCGAAATACGTCTTCTTGTTGCTCATAGCGATCCTGCACAACAAAGTCATCACCCAATATCGATGCAATCTTTGATTTGGCGGAAGAGGTGCTCACACCAGGATTTAATTTCAATTCAATAGCAGAAACTTCGGTTGTATAATCAAGCATCCGACGCACAAAATCAAGGGAAGTAAGAATATAACGGCTATCATACTTTTGCTGATTGACCACAAAGACAGTACCCGGAGAAAAAAGATACTCCATATTAAAAGAAGCAGAAGGATTTGCCATATTCACCTTAGCATTCCGCTTAGGGGTATAAATCTGCAACGGATCAACAAACTGTATACCTGTACCCAGCGTCGAAACCAGTTCGATACCCATCACAGCATAATCTACTATGGAATCATGAAGTAAAAAATCTCCTGCCCCATAAAGAATGCTGTCAATAGACGTAAGATCCTCAAAGTTATCTTCCACCCCTTTTATTACAGCCATTGTCTGACGGTCTTTATACTGTACCATCGCATTTTCTTCCAACGTTTCGGTGAATACAGCGACTTCCGGCAAGGCACGAATCGCTTGTATGCGTTCGTCTTGTCCATCGAAAACCTTACCTTCCCGGATACTAATCTTCAGTTCCGGATCGAACGCTGTAAAAAAGCTGGCCACCATATCCTGGAAACCGTTAAATACAGAAAGTGTACAGACAAGCGCCAGCGTAGCAAGTGCTACCCCACATACTGATATGCCGGAAATAATATTAATGGCATTGTGCTTCTTCTTTGAAAAAAGATAGCGCCGGGCTATATAAAAGGGCAGGTTCACTTCAAAAGAGAATCTATCTTTTCTATATAATCCAATGAATCATCCACAAAGAATTTCAGTTCGGGAATGATACGCAACTGGTGACGAACCCGCGTTCCGAGCTCATACCGGATAGATTTCATGTTGTTATTGATATTTTTTACCATCTCTTCTCCCTTTTCAGAAGGAAAAATACTAAGGTATACACGCGCTATACTCATATCAGGACTAATACGAACTGCACTTACCGACACCAGTATACCGGGCATCGCCTTAGTTTGTAACAAGAAGATTTCACTCAATTCTTTTTGCAACAAACGGGATATCTTATTCTGTCTGGTTGTTTCCATAAATATACATGTTAGCTTGTTCAACGTAATTTTTCTATTGCAAAGGCCATTCCAGCCTGCCTATACAGAACACAAAGTTACAGAAATATATCGTTTGGATAATGATTTATAGCTTATTTTTAGTTTTCATTATTGAATTACACTCACAAAACTATCTTTGCGGCAAACCGAACCGATATTATTTGCCTTCTCTAAAAGAATATTCAATAAATATCAAGATCAGCAATGATCCGAATATATGAAAAATATCAACTTCATCACTTCATCCTAAAGAAATACAAAATAAATATACATTTTTCTTGCAATTTAAAATATAATTACTATTTTTGTAAAATACTTGCAATAAGTAAATTGTATAGTCAAATCACAAACCGGACAAATGTCATATAACATTTGTGTTTCTTATTGTTTCGTATGAATGGAAGCAAGATGTGGTAATTCTATTATGTTAATCATTATACTCTAATCTATTATGAAACTTAAGAAAAATATCTGGTTGTTGATCTGCTGTATTCAGATATTGACGGGTAAATCCCAAAATATATTGAACGAATCAACTTCATTATTTCGCCCGGGTGATATAATCACAAAACAAGAGTTACAGTACAAAACTCCCGGTCCGACCGGTAAAGATGTCATTTGGGATTTTAAAGAACTTATCCATTTAGGAAGCGAATACACAGAATGCTTTGTCGGTAAAATCGATTCCTCACTGACTTGTCTTGGAGGAGACAACGGTTATAAGTATAAGTTTTCCGGTGATTCTTTATTTTGTATAGGCTATCAGACCCCCACTTTGCATATTGACTATCTATTACCGGAGTTACGACAAATTTATCCGACAGTTTACAAAGACTCTATCCATACTTTTTATTATGGAGAGGGAGTATATAGCCAAATGCTTCCCATTACGGTCTACGGGGAAATCACCCATGTGGCAGATGCGGAAGGAACCTTGCTACTACCCGACGGTGACAGTTTGAAAAATGTATTACGAATACGAAGTACCGCCCATATCGGACAGCAAATGTCCGCTTTCACCTCCATTTATGCCAACGGCGATACTTCCCGATACTCGATAGACTCTCTTCTCTATCGGCTGCAGAACAACAAAGTCACTTGGGAAGTAACGACCTACAAATGGTATGCACCCGGATACAGATATCCCCTCTTTGAGACGGTACAGAACAAAATCATTGATTCTTCAGGAAGCAGATCTCATTTCAACCGCTCTTATTATTCTCCTTCCGTCAATCAGAATTATTTGTCCGAAGATGTATCCAACCAAGAAATTCGTACCAACCTAATTCTTCAGGAAGAGCGTTTACGCTCAAAACATGCTTCTGATAAACGCAAAGGTATCGGAAATGAGAATCAGACCTATAATTATTCAATAGGAGCCAATCAGATGCTACATGTGAACTATCTTTTAGTAGAAACTTCTACGGTAGAATTTTATTTGTATTCCCCGAATGGAGCTATCTTGTGGCACAAGCATCTTGCTGACCTTTCGTCAGGAACTTACACGGCCGACCATGATCTTTCTCCGTTAATCCCGGGAACTTATTTATTGACCATTCTTATAAATGGAGAGCCACATACAGAAAAAATACAAAAAAATAATCGATAACATTATTTGTAAGATGCTTAAATACATACCAATACTACTGTTCATATTATCCCCTTTCAGTCTATCATACGGGCAAAAGGCTGCTAATTTAATGAAAAACTATGTTCCCTCACCCGAAGCCTACGCTCTCATGCAGTATGAGGCAATTCCCGTATCGAAACACACAGGAGTCCCATCTGTCAATATTCCGATTTATACCATTCAAGTAGGTAATTACTCTCTCCCTATTTCTTTGAATTATCATGCTTCCGGAATCAAGGTAGCACAAGAAGCCAGTTGGGTAGGACTTGGTTGGAGCCTGTCTGCCGGTGGGACAATATCCCGATCTATTTGTGGAAATGATGACGAGTTTTATTACGCAAATCATGCCAACCCGGTTCCTATAGTAAAGTATTTATCGAATGATCCCGCAGATATAGAAATAGAAGGTGATATTTATGAGGGAAGTAGCACCGCCCAAGACATAGAACCGGATATCTTTCAATATAACTTTGATGGGTATTCCGGGAAATTCTATTTCCGCAGGGGTGCCTTAAAGAACAAGCTGAAAGACAAATTCATCGTGTCGAACCCCGAACAGAACCTCCGCATCGAAATAGGGAATTCATTATCGAACGGATTTACAATAACCACATCCGAAAATATCAAATACATTTTTAGTGCCACAGAATACATAAGAAAATACTCGGAAACTTATTCCGGAAATACAAGTCCCGACCTGGATCCGAACAAAGACAGGACACCCGGCTTCACTGAACCGGGGGTTATAAGTTCCTGGTATCTCAGCCGTATTGAATACCCGACCAAAGATACCATCTACCTTGACTATACCATTGAGCGGAATACTTACTTAAGCCCTTTATATCTGACGGAACAACATATTGATATCAAAGATTCCAAGTGTTTTTTTGCAAATAACACCAATGCCTATAATCAATACATGAATGCAATGCCTATTGATAAAAGTGTAACCGTCAGTATGCAATATACTGACAGACAACCCCGTATACAAACTATACGTTGGAAGAACGGGTATTTGAAATTCTTGCCGGCTACCCAAAAGAGACTGGATATCCGTTGCCATCCTTATAAAGGAGGAAATGGAGCATATCCACTCGGCTCAATCGAATTATATCAAAAAGATGCATCCTTACCATTACGTACTTTTTCGTTTAATTATTCCTATTTTCAAGGAAAAGATCTATTCGGCAATGAAATCTCACAACCGGATTTCTTAAGATCACGTCTGAAACTGGCTTCATTAGCCATAAAAGGTACAGGCAAAAAACAACAAATATATCAAATGGAATATGATGAGCAAGAACCGCTTCCACAGAAGAATTGCTACAGTTGTGATACCTGGGGATACTTTAACGGCTCATCTCCCTGGATACCCTATAGCCCCGCAGTCATTCCCTTTGATATCTATAAATACAAATACTCTAATGCAGGTCCGGTTACCGACGGACTTTTAATAAAAAAAGACGCAACATTCTCCTTATATCCGGATGAAAAGAAGCTCCCTACAGAGCATGCCAAAATAGGTGTCCTGACAGCCCTAACATCTCCCACTGGTGGACGTACCGAATTCAAATATGAAAATAATACGATTCTTGACAGGGTAGATTGGATACCCGACATTTCCACTCCCCCTATAGAGGGCTATTACGTAAAAGAAATGGATGAAGTTTCTAAAACAGTTACTATCGATATGCCTTATAGTAATGGTTACATTGCATTTTCCTGTATTTACCAAGGCGATACATCATACAATAATATTGACTACAAGGAAGAGGAAAGAGCACACCCATTAATCACATTTTCTCCATCTTATACACTTTGGGGAATTCCTGATGATGCAATAAAAAGTCCGGTATCATCGACCAACCGGTATATGTTTGAATTTAAACTACCATGTAAAAGAGGTACTTACCGATTAAAGCTCCAGTCAGAATATCCGGCCAGGCTCACTGTGTCGACTTCCATCTATTATGGTAACTTCAAAGCCATTGAAAAAAAGGTAGGTGGGATACGCATTGCCGAAATAAAATCTCCGGTCAGCACCCTAAAATATTCGTATCTGGATTCCAATAACCTGCCGTCAGGCCGACTGAACAGAGAATCACAATTCAGTATTATCAAACAGAATATGCTATATAGCTATTCAGATTCGTCCCACCCCATCGGCTATTATACCTTCCTGGAATATAATTCAAATTCCCTCATACCTTTGGAAAACCCATACAATAACTATTTCATGGGATACACAGAAGTTACCACAACCGAAGAGTATCAGAATGAAAAAATCGTAGAAACCGATGTCTACTATAACGAAAAGGAGAAAGAGCCTCGTGGGATACAGGATCCCGGATCCATAATGCCCTTGAATGGTCGGCTGTTAGAGCATCGGGTTTACTCTAACGGGACTACTTTGAAGCAAAAAACAGTCACCCAGTATAAGTGTGAACAATTGCCCGATTATCTGTTAGGATTCAAGGTGTCCACAGGCTATCCACCCTACAATTATCGGATCGATCAGTACCACATTGCCCCCGCCGTCGTATTCGATACCCTTTATGCCACAGTCGGCGACCGAACCATCTGCCACCCCAAAAAGACAGAATATGACTATCATTGGCGTAATTATCAGATTCTACAGAAGACGACCACCGAATCGGGGAAAAAACGTTCGCATCATATTTCGTATACGATTGACTATAGTACCTCTTATTATAAGGACGCCGTTGAAAAATACAACTATGTATCTACGCCCGTCGAAGAAAAAATCTGTGTGAATGATGATTATTACGGTACAAAAAAAGTATGCCACATTCACTACCAGAACGAAATGTTAAGTCCGTGGAAAGAATATGAATTTTATGGAGAAAAGATCCGAAAAGACCACCCTACTTTTGACGGAGGGGAAAATCTGAATAAAGAGAAACCGGAGATAACCTATCAGACTTACGACAAATCGGGATGTAACACCTCCCTATCCACCCGCATGGGGCAGACGGTCGTTTTTGTCCGGGGCTATCACCATCAGTACATTATCGCCCAGATATCCAACGCCACAGTCGCCGAAGTTCAAAAAGCCGGTGTGGACTTTGATGCCATTGCCGACAAAACCAAACCTTCTGACGCCGATTGGGAAATACTACATTCCTTACGGACAAAACTGCCCCGTTCGCTGGTCACGGTAATCCAATATGAGCCTTTAGTGGGAATTATTTCGCAAACCGATCCCCGCGGCATGGTCACCCGCTATACTTATGACGAATTCGGTCGCCTGGACGAAATCATTGAAAATAAAAACGGAACAGAATATGTCTTACAGAAAAACGAATATAAATATGCAAACGAAAAGTAGTGTCATCCCCTATCGGATTTGCATCTTGCTCTCTTTTCTACTTTGGGCAATGGCTTTACCGGCTCAAGACAACTATATCCGTACCTATGCTCCCGGATGGGAATATTCTCCTGGCACTATTCTGGATACAAACAATTCAATGGTATCCACTTCCTACTATGATACTGCAGGTCGTCCGGTTCAGACGGTAAAACACTCATTTACCCCGCAGAGAAACGATATGGCAAATTTCATTGACTATGACGGGCTGGGAAGAAAGATACGGGAATGGGGCTACATCCCTTTTAATGAAGCAAACGGAACTTATAAACAAAGAGAAAGGTTCATCGAGTCTCCGGATGTAGGAGACCACTATGTGGACTATGAATACGAACCCGACGCATATCACCGCATAACAGGAGAGATAGGCCGGAACACCTCCTACAAGGGAGTCCACAAGGAATACCTGTTCAATACAAATACCATCGCCGAACTGTCCGTCTGGTATTTCAGTCCCTATTCCCATTACAGCGACAGATTGGATAGGAAGGGGAAATATCCGGATGGAAGCCTTGCATGCATAAAGACCACGGACGAGGACGGCAATGTAAGCTATGTGTTTTCCGACGAGCAAAACCGCCCCGTACTCGAACGACGCATGAGCGACGACGGTCCTTGTGACACATATTACGTCTATAACGATTGGGACCAACTGATCGCCGTCCTACCACCGGCACTAATCCACGGACTGTCGAACAGCGAACAGACACAAACATACTATACAGCTCAGACCAATGTTTTTTTAGAGTATGCCTATCTCTACAAATACGACATACAGAACCATCGCGTAGGCGTCAAACTTCCGGGAGTAGACTGGCATTATACGGTATATGATGGAGACCACCGCCCTGTACTCGAGCAAGACGGCCGGCAACGCTTGTCCAACGAATGGACCTTCTACAAATACGACGGACTCGGCAGGGTTATACTCGAAGGAGTATTCAAAGGATCCACACTCGATAACATGATCCTGACATATGCCGACAAACTCGTGAAAGAAGAGTATACAGGGAACACTTCACCCACTTCATTCGGCTATTCGGAGAATATCATATACCCGTATCCGCCCACCATAACCAAAGCCTATTATTACGATACGTACGATTTCCTGGCACTTCCCATGTTTGAGTCCGAGCTTGACTATCAAGGATGGGTGACGAAACCGCCACGCAAATGGGAGTATCCCGGTACTTCCCTGCAGACAGGAAGTTACGTCAGTTGTCTGGAAGAACCCGGATATGAATTGTGTACGTTCTATTACGACCAGCGGGCACGCAACACCCGTACGGACAAATACAACAACGTAAGCAGACTGAATACCCTTATTTATCAGAGTTACGGCTTTCTTGACGAAATCAGCCAGACCCATACCTACTGGAAGAGCCAAAACGAGGAATGTTACAGAAGGATCAGTAACCTGTACGATCACTCCAATCGCCTTCGGACATCCTTTTATTATGTCACCCATGAACCGGCTTCCAAATACTTCAAAGCTGTATTGGAAGGAGATATGCTGAACTATGAATACGATGAGTTCGGCAGGGTCCGCAACAAGATACTGATTGATAAAAAGGATACCATCCGCTATTCGTACGATTCGCGCAGTCGATTGGAACAGATCAAAAGCAGGAACTTTAGCGAACGGCTGTATTATGACAAAGTAATGGCCTCCGGCCTTTCCAATTCCGGACCCTTCAACGGGCAAATTACCGGCATACAAGTGAAGCAGGGAGACAATGCATATGCCTATCGGCTACAATATGACAAGTTGAACCGGCTCAAGGAGAGCACTATGCATAATGTCAAGGATACGGCAGTCACTTCCCGTAACTTTTCGTATCAAGAGAGGATGGGTTACGACCGGATGGGAAACATCAACGAATTCTATCAGAAGATCGACGGAAAAGTGGTCAACAACATCGAGATATTCCATAACGGAAACCGGCCGTCAGGCAGCTACAAACTGTCGGACTACACCACTCCGGCCGAATACGCCCATCTTGCCTATGGAAGCTGTCAGGGCAAAGACTGCTACACCTACGATGCAAGCGGTAACGAGACAAGTAATCTGCCGGACGGCGTCTATTACTCACATTTCAACAGGATGAATCTGCCGGACAGCGTTCTCTTCGACAAGACAGGAAACACCACCAGGATGAGTTATATGGCAGATGGTAAACGTATCCGGACGGTTCATAAAACGTACAGCACAGGATTGTCTTATCTGCTCGACAATGTCCAAAAGTTCGATGACCCCATTCATACCACGGAGGAGATCAGGGACGGTGACATTTTATTTAAAGACGGGATAATCACCCGGATAGATCTGCCATGCGGATATATAAATGTCCGTGAACCGGAATATGACAGGATGACCGCTTATTACTTCGTGACAGATCACTTAGGGAGCGTACGCACAACGGCGGCGGCCATTTCCGGTAAAGTAGTGCAACAATTGGAATACACACCGGGCGGGACCATCTGGCGCAGTTTCGATCAGAACGCCCTGCAGCCGAAGCATTTCTGTGGCAAGGAACAGTTGACCGTGCACGGATATAATATGTACGACTCGGGGAAAAGATTTCATACGAGCAACGGAATACGGTTTATTTCGATGGATCCGTTGGCGGAGAAGTATTACTCGTGGAGTCCGTATGTGTATTGCTTTGATAATCCCATGCGGATAATTGATCCTGATGGTCAGGATGGTTGGGATGTTGTTGCAGGATATGGAATAGGGCTTGTCACAAACATAATACCTGGAAGCGGTGCCTTAAGAGATGCTTATGCTCCCAATGATGCCTCCGATTATAATGATGCACTACAAGGAATAGACAATGCATCTGTTTTAGTTGGAGAAGGCATGATAAAAACCGGTGGAACAGGTATGGCTGTTGGCACAGGTGCGGTGATTATTGGGACGACAGCTACCGTTGGCAGTGGAGGTACTTTGGCTATTGGTGGTTTACCGGTAGCAGGAGCAGGGGCTGTATTGATTGAAGCTGGCGCTGTTACGGCAGGAACAGGTGTTGTTTTAATGGCTAATGGGAAAAAGAACCAAGATGCAGGGTATAATAGAGGGAAAAAGAACGAAGCGAAGAGTATTAACCAATTGAATAATGATATCACTAAGAAAAAAGCTCCTATGGGTTTGAAACGTTTTGATAAAAGTCATGGAAAAGGTGGTCAAGAACATGTACATTTTGATAATAATAGTGCATTAAATAAAGATGGAAGTTGGAAAGAAGGTGATTATAAATTGTCAAATAAAATAATAGATTATTTAAAGGAAAATGGATGGAAAATTAATAAATAATTGTATCTTAGTTTTAGAGGAGTGGTTAAAAGAAGATCATATAATAGATTCAAAAACTAATTTCTGTGTTGATAGACACATTGATACGTTTTACAATAAAACAAATAAAGCAACATGGATTTTTGACTCTTTCAATATCTATAAGGTTGTCATAGCTTATTTGGAAAAGTATTATAGTGATATCAATGTAATGCTTATTTTTGAGATAACTCCTTCTTCTAAAAAGAAGTGTATACCTCTACGACTGACAAATGCCAGTTTTGAAGGAGTAATAACCCCTCCGTCCATTTGTCTTTATAGGGGAGAATGGAAAGATATATTGTATTCTGATTGTAGATATTTGAATAGAATGAGTTCCTACTATAATATGAATGTATATTATCATGAAGAATTTGATAATATAGAAAATTGCTTTTGGCGAACAGTTTATATGTTTTAACACGAAAAAGAAATTAATAGTCATTTTACACACTTTTGTTCAGCATTATTTTTGAAGGCTGTTTTGAGAAGCTGAATCAATACAGAGGGAGAATAGTGAGGCAAAGAGTTTAAATCAGCTATAAAAAGATGTTGAAAAAGGGCAGGCGTCTAATGGAATAAAGAGGTTTGATGCCGGAAAAGGATATAAGGAACAAGATCATGTCCACTTTGAGGATAATAAAAATAGTGCATTAAACAAAGATGGAACATGGAAGCATGGTGATTATGAATTAAATAAAAAACAAAAAGAATATCTTAAACAAAATGGTTGGAAAATTCAAGATTGATTTAGATGAATGGATTGATACTACATGGCAGAAGCAGCAAGTAGATATATCTTATATAAGTACTTATCATATAGATGAGTTATTAATTAATAATATTAAAGAACAATGGATCAATGATTCACTTGATATATTGAATGCTTTGGAGTGCAGATTAAAAGAAAAAAATAAAAAAGATATAACTGTACTTTTAGTATTTACGTTAAATAGAAGCAGACAAAAAGGTCATGTGATTAGCCAGATAGATGATTTTTGTTTTAACAAAACAGAGGTTCCTCCTGAATTTTATTTAGTAAGAAGAAAATACAATGATTTTTTTTCTTATATAAAGGAGAAATCTCAAAAAATAACAATACACAACGAATTATTCTCGATAAAAAAAATTTATTATATGGAAAAATGGAATCATGGATTTGATCGATATTTATGGGTATATAAGTAATCAAATATTACTACAAGTATAAACTGAAAACACTTAAAAGAAATGAAAATTCTATTCGCGATTCAGAAGATCGACGGAAAAGTGGTCAACAACATCGAGATATTCCATAACGGAAACCGGCCGTCAGGCAGCTACAAACTGTCGGACTACACCACTCCGGCCGAATACGCCCATCTTGCCTATGGAAGCTGTCAGGGCAAAGACTGCTACACCTACGATGCAAGCGGTAACGAGACAAGTAATCTGCCGGACGGCGTCTATTACTCACATTTCAACAGGATGAATCTGCCGGACAGCGTTCTCTTCGACAAGACAGGAAACACCACCAGGATGAGTTATATGGCAGATGGTAAACGTATCCGGACGGTTCATAAAACGTACAGCACAGGATTGTCTTATCTGCTCGACAATGTCCAAAAGTTCGATGACCCCATTCATACCACGGAGGAGATCAGGGACGGTGACATTTTATTTAAAGACGGGATAATCACCCGGATAGATCTGCCATGCGGATATATAAATGTCCGTGAACCGGAATATGACAGGATGACCGCTTATTACTTCGTGACAGATCACTTAGGGAGCGTACGCACAACGGCGGCGGCCATTTCCGGTAAAGTAGTGCAACAATTGGAATACACACCGGGCGGGACCATCTGGCGCAGTTTCGATCAGAACGCCCTGCAGCCGAAGCATTTCTGTGGCAAGGAACAGTTGACCGTGCACGGATATAATATGTACGACTCGGGGAAAAGATTTCATACGAGCAACGGAATACGGTTTATTTCGATGGATCCGTTGGCGGAGAAGTATTACTCGTGGAGTCCGTATGTGTATTGCTTTGATAACCCGATCAAATATCTTGATCCTGATGGAAAGCAGCCGAGACCGATAAGACCACCGGTTAGAAGAGGATATAGAAACGGCGGAAGACCAAATCCTTATGCTTTTTATCCAAGGGGCGTTAAGTCGCAATCATATATGCAAACTACAAACTTGTCTTATACAGGAAATGGGCTGAGAGGAACAATGGCAATGGAACCGCAATCTTTTTTACTAACAGTAAATACAGCCGGAGGAAATAGAGTACAGATGAGTAAAGATAAAGATAATTCAATAGCTCATTTTGCTACTGGTGTTGCGGAATTTACTGATGCGCATATAGATTTTAAAAACAAGTTAGCAAGTCTCGTTTCTATAGTGAAGTATGGCGAAAATGGTGTCATCCAAAATAGTACAGAACTCGTGATTAATGTTCCTGATTTGGCAATACAGCAACTTAGCTATGAGGCTCAGGCTACAGAAATGAATGAGAATTTAGGTGAACTTGATTTTACTGGCAAATCGTTAGAAAAAATGGTAGAGATGTCAGCAGAGCGAAAAACTATTATACAGAAAAAGTTAGGATTATCACCTAAAGATTTAATAATGATTGAACTTTTTACGAATCCAAATGCTTTTCAATCTACTCAACAGGAAAGAAGATTTTTACCAGAATTTAATCAACGATGATGAATTATGAAAAAGAGAAAAAACAAAAAGTGTACAACTAAAAATACTCATATAAAAAAAGAAAATAAAAGTATTGATATAAAACCTGAAAAATGGTATTTTAAATGGGGAACATGGATTATTATAGCATTGGCCATTTTAATTATAATATTACGTGCTTTAAATAGCCATATTGTAGGCTATGATCGTTTTGTTGGTATGCCAATAGAGTGGATGCGATCACTACTTGATTAGTTTGTATAATGTGTATTGCTTATACTTTCTATTTCAGTCAATGTGACAGGTAGGAGGAATTTGGTTAATAGTGCGAATCAGTGGTTGACTATTGAGTTCAAAGCTGATCGTAAATAGATTCATATCCGTATAGTAAGGAAGATTATGACCCTACCTTTTCGATAGCGAAAGTGCCCATAGACGGCATTGTTACCCTTACCCGGTATTGTACTTTGTCTTTCTCAGAAAGGAACATTCCTTTCCCCGGTGAACAGTATTGTTTTACATGTACATGTAAAGCAGCATGAGATGCACATGTCGTGCTGT
>OIWL01000714.1_pt1 | contig 42319 bp, 33 predicted proteins | sample 1587561 | NCBI WGS metagenome assembly OIWL01 (sample SAMEA3888903, study PRJEB22519) | human gut metagenome | biome: human gut; feature: human-associated habitat; material: faeces | place: Denmark | collected 2010 | reverse complement strand
ATAAAGATTTAAACTCTGTGGAACTCTGTGTTACTCTGTGGTGAACTGCTTCATTCTTGTACAGTCTTGAATGAATCTCTTTTTATAAAAGATTCTTCCTATATCGCAATAGGATTGTTATCTTTGCACTTATCATTATTAAAGAAGTAATAACCTATGAATAACTTTATTTTTCAGAATCCTGTCAAGCTCATTATGGGGCGTGGGATGATTGCTCAATTGAGTAAGGAAATTCCGTCCGATAAACGAATTATGATAACTTTTGGCGGTGGAAGCGTTAAGAAAAACGGCGTGTACGACCAAGTGAAGGAAGCTCTCAAAGATTATTTTACAGTAGAATTCTGGGGTATTGAACCCAACCCGGCTATCGAAACGTTGCGTAAAGCCATTGCTCTTGGAAAAGAACATAAAGTTGACTATCTGTTGGCAGTAGGTGGCGGTTCCGTCATTGACGGAACAAAGTTGATAGCTGCCGGATTACTTTATGATGGAGATGCCTGGGATCTTGTGGCTGCCGGACGTCCGGTGACAAATACCGTGCCTCTTTCTACTGTACTCACTTTGCCTGCCACAGGATCGGAAATGAATAACGGGGCTGTAATCTCCCGTCACGAAACAAAGGAGAAATATCCTTTCTATGCCAACTATCCGCTTTTTTCTATCCTTGATCCTGAGGTGACGTTTACTTTGCCTCCTCATCAGGTAGCCTGCGGTATTGCCGATACATTTGTGCACGTAGTAGAGCAATATATGACTACTCCCGGTCAAAGCCGCCTTATGGACCGCTGGGCAGAAGGTATTTTGCAAACCCTTGTAGAGATTGCTCCGCAGATACGCGAGAACCAGCATGACTACCAGTTGATGGCAGATTTTATGCTTTCTGCTACCATGGGGCTGAATGGTTTTGTAGCCATGGGAGTATCGCAAGACTGGGCTACACATATGATTGGGCATGAACTGACAGCTCTTCACGGATTGACGCACGGGCATACATTGGCCATTGTTTATCCGGCTACCTTGCGTGTGCTTCGTCGGTTCAAAGGAGACAAGATCCTGCAATATGGTGAACGGGTGTGGGGAATAACGTCCGGTACGAGAGAAGAACGTATTGATGAGGCTATCCGCCGTACCGAAGAGTTTTTCCGTTCCTTGGGACTCACTACCCGCTTGAGTGAAGAGGGGATCGGCAAAGAAACGATTGAAGAAATAGAACGTCGTTTTAATGCCCGTGGAGTGAAGTATGGCGAAAACGGAAATGTAACAGGTACAGTGGCAAAAGAGATATTGGAAAGTGCTATGTAAGAGGTAGTACTTATCAATGTTTTAAAACAATCGTTTTGTTATATAACAAAGTTACAACATAATAGGGCTTCATTGTTCGCAAGGCAATGAAGCCCTATTATCTTAAATACGTACTTAGTTACACTTTGTCATAACTTAGGATGGCTCTTTAGTGTCTATAAATTTATCGTTGCAAAAGTACGGAAGCAGGATGTAAGAAAAGTTACATTTCTGCTATGAACTTATTACAAAACTGGTTTGTTGTTTTAATATGTAAACAGAAACACCTATATTCGCAAAAAGATTGGGTTGTATCCCGTTAAAAATATATAGAAAAATATGAAAACAATGAATTATTCCCTTATCCGTACTGTCTGTGCATTGATTATTGGTCTGGTACTTGTGCTTTGGCCGGATGTTGCGGTACAGTATCTTGTTATTACTCTTGGTGTGTTATTCCTGATTCCCGGTTTTATTTCTATTATCAGTTATTTTGCAGCTAAACCAGAGCAAGGTGTTTCGCGTCGTTTTCCGATTGAAGGAACGGGTAGTTTGCTTTTCGGTCTCTGGTTGGTGGTAATGCCGGGGTTCTTTGCCGATGTATTGATGTTCTTGCTTGGCTTTATCCTTATATTAGGAGGTGTGCAGCAGATAGCTTCGCTTTCAATGGCTCGCCGCTGGACGGTAGTTCCCGGTGCGTTTTATGTGGTACCCTCTCTTATCTTGCTGGCAGGCATTGTGGCTCTTTTCAATCCGACGGGAGCACGCAATACGGCATTTATGATTATCGGAGTAAGTAGTCTTATATACGCGATATCTGAATTGGTGAACTGGTTTAAGTTTACACGCAATAAACCCAGAAAGCCGGTATCAGACGATATTGAGGATGCGAAGATAATAGAGTAAAAAAAAGAAGAGGCCTGCCTCACGGCAATCCTCCCCTGCAAACTTAAAACAACCAACAAAAGAAATAGTTTGAATAGTGATTAGTGGTTAGTGAATAGTGATTAATATTGTACTTATATGCCGCATGGCACTAATCACTCATCACTAATCGCTAATCACTAATCACTATCTAATGAATAATAATTCCCGGTATTTGGGTAGCGTCCACATTTGGTTGTCAACGATGAGTTCCAGTTTGTCTATGTGGTAACGTATCTCTTCCAGTGCCGGTACTATGGTATCATGATAAGCGATGGCTTTTTCGCGTTCGCTTTCAATCTTGTTTGCCACTTTACGAGCTTCGATCATGGCATCTACATGTTCTTTTATGAAGGCCGTACGATCTGCTATTTCTTCGATCAGTTCCAGATTTTTAGCAGATAGTCTGGCAGCTTTCTCTTCCGGGAAGAGGGCGCGCATCTTATACACATTATCAATCAGATCCGTTTGATACTGCGTTGCAACCGGAATAATGTGGTTCATTGCCAGGTCACCCAAGACACGGGCTTCAATCTGGATTTTCTTGGTATAGGTTTCCCATTTCACTTCATTCCGGGCTTCCAGCTCTTTCTTTGTCATTACGCCTGTGGCTTCAAACATGGCAATGGTCTCCGGTTTCAGATAGTTGTCGAAGATTAATGGAACGCTGGTTTCACAGTCCAATCCTCTTTTTTTAGCCTCTTCTTTCCACTCGTCACTGTATCCGTTGCCGTCAAAGTGGATGGCTTTACACTCTTTGATGTATTTACGAATTACTTCCAGGATGGCCGAAACTTTGGGCTCGCCTTTTTCTATCAGTGTATCTACATCTTTTTTGAACATCTTCAATTGAGCGGCAATGGCAGAGTTCAGGGCAATCATGGCACTGGCACAATTGGCTTCCGAGCCAACGGCACGAAACTCAAAACGGTTTCCGGTGAAGGCGAAAGGTGAGGTACGGTTACGGTCTGTATTGTCAATCAGTAATTCCGGGATCTGCGGAATGTCAAGTTTCATTCCTTGTTTGCCACTGAGACTTACCAGATCATCTTTGGTGCTCTCTTCGATGTGTTCCAGTACCTGAGACAATTGTTTGCCCAGGAAAGAAGAGATGATGGCGGGAGGTGCTTCGTTGGCTCCTAACCGATGGGCATTTGTGGCGCTTGAGATAGATGCTTTCAGCAATCCGTTGTGGTGGTAAACAGCCATTAGTGTATTCACAACGAATGTTACAAAGCGCAGGTTGTCTTCCGGAGTCTTACCCGGAGCCATTAACAGAATGCCGGTGTCTGTACCCAGTGACCAGTTGTTGTGTTTGCCGCTACCATTTACTCCCTTGAATGGCTTTTCGTGTAATAATACCCGGAAACCGTGGCGGCGGCTTATTTTGCGCATTAATGACATGATGAGCAGGTTGTGATCATTTGCCAGATTGCATTCTTCAAAGATAGGAGCCAGTTCAAACTGGTTGGGTGCTACTTCGTTGTGGCGTGTTTTTACAGGGATACCCAATTTAAGCGCTTCTATTTCGAGATCTTTCATAAAAGCCGCTACACGGGTAGGAATGGCACCGAAGTAGTGATCTTCCAGCTGCTGATTCTTAGCACTGTCATGCCCCATGAGTGTACGTCCTGTCATCAGCAAATCGGGGCGGGCGGCATAAAGACCTTCGTCTACCAGGAAATATTCCTGTTCCCATCCCAGATAGGCGATTACCTTCTTTACCTCCGGGTTGAAATAACGGCATACATCGACAGCTGCTTTATCTACGGCTCTCAGGGCTTTTAGCAACGGAGCTTTATAGTCGAGTGCTTCGCCTGTATACGCTATGAATACAGTTGGGATGCACAATGTATCATCTACAATAAATGCAGGTGAGGAAGGGTCCCAGGCTGAGTATCCACGCGCTTCGAAGGTATTGCGGATTCCTCCGTTTGGGAAGGATGAGGCATCCGGCTCCTGTTGAACAAGTAACTTGCCGGAGAATTCTTCCATTACACCTCCTTTGCCATCGTGTTCAATAAAGGCATCATGTTTTTCGGCAGTACCTTCGTTCAGTGGAGCAAACCAGTGGGTATAGTGAGTGACTCCCATTTCGCTGGCCCACTTTTTCATTCCGGCAGCTACTTCATCGGCTATGCTGCGATCCAGTGGAGCACCATTGTCAATAACGTCAATCAATTTGTTGTATACCTTGCTTGACAGGTATCTGAACATCTTTTCTTTGTTGAATACGTACTTTGCAAAGTACTCCGAAGGCCGTTCCGAAGGAGGAACCACTTCTACCGCTTTTTTCTTGAAAGCTGTTTCTACTACTCTGAATCTTAGTTTTGACATAATCTTTTGATTTATGATTGATGGAATTATGATAGATTAGTTATATGCTGATTCTCCGTGCTCGTAAATGTCGAGACCTTCTTCTTCGATGCGTGCCGGAACACGTAGTCCGTGAACTTTATCGAGCAGCTTGAAGATAACAAAACCCATGCCGGCTGCCCAACAACCTACTATGACTGCTCCAAATACCTGTGCTCCAAAGAATCCGAAAGTACCTGTATAGAATACTCCTTCGCTTGTAGAGAACAATCCGGTGAGCAGTGTGCCTAAGAAACCACAAACACCATGTACGGAGCTTGCACCTACGGGGTCGTCTATTTTCAGCACTTTGTCGATGAAGTCTACCGAGAATATCATTACAACCCCACAGATGGCACCAATCAGTACAGCTCCTGCTGCCGATACACAATCACATCCGGCTGTGATACCTACCAATCCGGCAAGGATACCGTTCAGTGTAAGTGATAAAGAGGGTTTCCCGTATTTCCACCAGCTCACTGCGAGGGCGAAGAAACCACCGGCACAAGCTGCCAGATTCGTAGTAAGAAACACATGGGAAATTGCTATCTGATCGGGGGTAGAAGCTGCCGCCAATTGAGAACCGGGGTTAAAACCGAACCAGCCGAACCACAGGACAAATACGCCCAATGCTGCAATCGTCAGGTTGTGTCCCGGAATGGCTTTTGACTTCCCGTCTTTTCCGTATTTACCAATGCGCGGACCGAGAATAGCTGCACCTACCAATGCTATCCAGCCTCCGACGGAGTGAACTACGGTTGAACCGGCAAAGTCATGGAAAGTTGTGCCGAACAGGTTCATCATAAATGAGCCCTCTTCGCCGTTCATGAGCCAACCTCCTCCCCAGGTCCAGTGTCCTGAAATGGGATAGATCAATACACTGATGCAGATGGTATAAACGATGTACATAGAGAATTTAGTACGCTCGGCCATAGCCCCTGAGACAATGGTGGCTGCTGTGGCACAAAATACAGTCTGGAATATCAGAAAACCCTCTGAAGGGAGTCCGCCACCTTCATAGAACGACAAGTTGAAGAAGTGGGGCATACCGATGAATCCACCTGCACCGAACATCAGTCCGAAACCGATGAACCAGTAGAGTAACGAACCGAACATGAAATCGACAAAGTTCTTCATTAGAATATTGGCGGTGTTCTTTACCCTTGTGAATCCAGCTTCTACCAGTGCAAACCCCGGTTGCATGAAGAATACCAGCATTGCCGCCAATAACATCCATACGGTGTTCAGTCCGTTAGCCAATTCTCCTATTGTATCCGGTGCAGTTTCCGTAACCGGAGTTTCTGTTGCCGTAGTGATTGTTTCCGTTACGGCAGTTGTTACTGTTGTAGCATCTACAAGGGTTGTATCCTGAGCGAGTGTTTCTGTTGCGAAGCACAGTGCAAAAAGCATAGCACTGGCCAACCACAGCTTTGTAATGCTGTGCTTTCTATATGTATCCATAATTTTGATGTCTTTGAATTGTACTACTTTCTTTATTTTCTAATGGTCCGTATCAGGAATCCGGTCACGCTGTGCTATCGTTCCTGTTCGGCATTATAGAGAGCAATGTCGCCTCGCTCTCCTGTGCGGATGCGGATAGCATCTTCTATCGGAATAACAAAAATACGTCCGTCTCCGATCTCTCCGGTTTGTGCTGATCTGACAATCGCCTGAACGGTCTTTTCTGCATTCTTGTCACGTACTACAATCGAAATAAGAATTCGCTCAATAGAGCTTGTGTCATATACCACACCACGGTAAATACGTCCCTGGCGTGCTTTGCCTATACCTCTTACGTCATAGTAGGAGAACCACTCAATGTCTGCATCCAGAAGCGCATCTTTCACTTCCTCGAATTTGGTTTTACGGATAATAGCTTCAATCTTTTTCATATACCTTCTTGAATTAGTGTGTTTTGTATTTCTTTTAGAAACTCATGCCGAACACCAGATATGTCTTGTCCATAGCGGGTGATACGGTGGCCTGTACAAAGATTGGGATAGAAAAACTATCTGTTACTTTGATTGATCTGGCTGCCTTCAGCGAGATATCCGTGAGGCCGCTGATCTTCTCACCTGTGTATAAATAAGATTTAGTTGATACACCGATGGAGGGAGTCAATGTGACGTCTCCCGGACAGGCGATATCATACGAAGCATTGAAGTAAGTGGAGAAGTTCTGGTTGTCTTCCGGGTTCTTATCTGCTCCGGCAAACATGGTTGCTACGGACAGAGTCAGCGGTACTTTTTCTCCGAAATGGTAACTCAATGCGCCTTCAAAATAATGGCTGTCTTTATAATAGCCATATTTACCGCTTTCGCCAGACCACCAGTAGTCTGTCACTGTAATACTAAATCCACCAATGCTGTAACCTAGCGTGATGTCGAATTCTTTGGGTTCGAGATCTGTGATACTGGTGCTTCCCCATGCCGACAGTGATACTCCTTTATAGGCCAGCCCTAAAGAAGGTTGAACAGAGGCAGCGGAGCCTTGGTCGAAACCACGCCATACGTATTTATTTACTACGTCGGCTCCCAGTGAAACCTCAAATTTGTCTTGTGCCATTGTGGTTGTTGGAATGAGCATTCCAACTATCGCTACTGCTACTCCCCCTAATTTTTTGTTAATCGTCGTTTTCATCGTCTTTTTACCTTTAAATTAGAAAAATTGTGGATGTACGGTCCAACTGTTACATAGTAGCGCGCTAATATTATCTTTGTAAATTAAAAATTATATATTGAAAATTAGAGTTACGAGGGTAGGGGATTGTTTTAATTTCTAATTTTCAATTTTTAACTGCTTTACAGCCAGTTTTTTATTCTTCTCATAGCTTCGATACAATCATTGCGTTCACCAAATGCTGTGAGGCGGATATATCCTTCTCCGCTTGGGCCAAAGCCTATACCCGGTGTACCTACTACGTTGGCTTCGTAGAGCAGCTGGTCGAAGAACTTCCATGAACTTGCTCCATTTGGGGTTTTAACCCAGAGATAGGGAGCATTTACCCCTCCGTAAACTTTTAGTCCGGTGCTTTCAAGTCCCTCTTTCATGATATGGGCATTGGTCATATAATAATCTATGGTCTCTTGTATCTGCTTTTTTCCTTCCGGGGTGTAAATCGCTTCAGCAGCCCGTTGGGTGATATAAGAGGTACCGTTGAATTTTGTACATTGCCGGCGATTCCATAGGCGGTTCAGAGGGATGCGGTCTCCTCCGAGAGTAGCTGCCGTCAGTTCTTTGGGCACTACGGTATATCCGCAACGTACTCCGGTGAAGCCTGCCGTCTTAGAGAAGCTTCGGAATTCAATGGCGCATTTTTTGGCTCCTTTGATTTCGTAAATGGAGTGTGGGACGTCTGGTTCCCGGATATATGCTTCGTAGGCTGCATCAAACAATATCAGCGTATCATTGGCCAGTGCATAGTCCACCCATTTCTTCAGTTCTGCTTTGGTTAGCGTTGTCCCTGTCGGGTTGTTAGGGTAGCAGAGGTACACAATGTCGATACGTTTATCGGGTATCTCCGGGATGAAATTGTTTTCGCTTGTACAAGGCATGTACGTCACGTTCCTCCATTTACCACTATCTTCTTCCAATACGCCTGCGCGTCCACACATTACATTGCTGTCTATGTATACCGGATAAATAGGGTCTGTAACTCCTACGCTGTTGTCATGGCGCAGAATATCCCCGATGTTTCCCGTATCACTTTTGGCTCCGTCACTGATGAATACTTCTGAGTTGGAAAAGTGAATTCCCCGGGCTGCATAGTCATTCTTGATAACGGCTTCGATAAGGAAGTCGTATCCCTGTTCCGGACCATATCCATGGAAGGTTTCGGCATGAGCCAATTCTTCTACGGCTTTGTGCATTGCTTCGATACAGGCCGGAGGCAATGGACGGGTGACATCTCCGATACCCAGGCGGATAATGTCTTGCTTCGGGTGTGTGATCCTGAATGTATTTACCTTTTTCGCAATATCCGAGAATAAATAACTTCCCGGTAATTTCAGGAAATGTTCGTTTACAAGTGCCATATTGTTGTTGTTTTAAGTTTATCGTTTTATATACTCTCTCTCTTATTCTCTTTTATTCTTCTGTTTCTATTGTTCCGTCAAAAACCTTTGTTGCGGGACCGGTCATAAACACGTGATTCGTTTTCTCATCCCATTCGATGGTCAGCGTTCCGCCATCCATGATAATAGCTGATTTTCGTCCGGCTTTACCTCTTATGACGGCAGCTACGGCAGTGGCACAAGCTCCTGTTCCACAGGCTTGGGTAATTCCCGAACCTCTTTCCCACACACGCATTCTTATTTTATGATCGTCTAATACCTGTGCAAATTCTACGTTGGTACGGGCGGGGAAAAGTGGGTTGTTTTCCAGCTCCGGACCAATCTTTTGGAGGTCTATTCCGTTAATATCCTCCACAAAAGTTACCAGATGCGGATTTCCCATAGATACTTTGGTAGAAACATATGAATATGTATCGCTGAAGTCAATGATTCCTGTCTCCGACGGTTCTCCCATATCTACTGTTACAGCCGTTACTGTTTCGTTTTCTACATTAAGTTTTAGTATTTTGATGCCTGAGAGCGTATCCAGAGTAATGGCCGTTCTGCTGGTCAATCCATATTCGAATAAGTATTTGCCTATACACCGGCTTGCATTGCCACACATCATTGCTTCCGAACCGTCTGCATTGAAAATGCGCATACTGAAGTCTGCTTTATCAGAAGTGCCAATCAAAACAAGTCCGTCGCTTCCTATTCCTGTGTGGTATGCACTCCATTCAATGGCTTTCTTCTCCGGATTTGTGACTGGGTATCTGGTAGTATCTACATAGATATAATCATTGCCCGCTCCATGCATTTTAGTGAATTGAATTATTTTTATCATTTTGCTATTTATTTGTCAATTAATATATCCTTTTGTCTTATTACGATGCAAAGATATATCTTTTTGCTTTATGTTTTGCTTAAATACATATCTAATATCTATTTAATTTGTTGAATCTTTCAATCTTGTTAAATAGGGGTGTGTATGCTTGTAATTTGAAATGTAAAAGGGTGATATACTAATAAACTATTATAGGGGTATTTTGTTTTGCATATTCTTCCGTTATATATGAGAGGCTTGAATACTTGATTTAGATCAATTGAGGTGCTTTGGGTACAAAAAAGGCTACTTTGGAATTGACAAAATGAAAAGGATATTGTGCTGATTACTGTCTTTTTGTCTGTTTGAAACGGTATACGGTGTATCGTTTATTTTTTAATTAGTATCACCCGATATGTGAAGTACTAATAATGTGATTATAAATCGGGCTTATATTCGTTATAAAACCAGTTATAGTGAAACCTTTTCTTATTGCTTTTGTTGATGTGGGGTATAATTATAAAAAAACAATAAACAATGGATGATGTAACCAAACAATTAGAGGCAGCAGCTCAAACCAGTCACTTGGTTTTGATTTTCTTTTATGCCGACTGGGCTCCCCATTATAATTGGCTGGAACCGGCTATCAATGAGTATGAGAAAAGAGTAGTTGAACTTATTGAAGTAAATATTGAGACCGATAAAGCAGTGGCCGATTCTTATAATATAGGAACTGTGCCGGCATTCGTTTTACTGCATAGAGGCAAGGAGTTATGGAGGCAGATAGGCGAATTGACCGTTGATCAGCTCCGGCTGGTGTTGTCGGAGTTCTGAGAAATAGGAGAAATTAGTGATTAGCGAAGGAGTGATTAGCGATTAGTGGGCTGCGCTATTATTTGCACTAATCATTCCTTCACTAATCGCTAATCACTCCTTCGCTAATCACTCACCTTCTCCTGCAATAGAATCGGCTCGTTCGTAGTAATGAAATCTATATTCTTTTCGATGAGCCATTTCATATCTTTGGGTTTGTTTACCGTCCAGGCATTAACTTTCAGCCCCAGGTCATGACATTCTTTGATCCATTCGGGATGTCTCTGGAAAACACTCAGGTGATAATCCGGTCCGGCACATCCCATTTCTTTTAATTCTTTCGGGGTTAATTTTCCATCCAGGTAGAATACAGGCGTACCGGCAGGTGCCAACCGGATAAACTCTTTGGTGGCATGCAATGAAAAGGTAATGTACTCCATTCTCTTTTCCAATCCTAACTTCTTGACCATATTTACTATTTTTTCAACAGCCAGCGTTTCGCGTTCGGGTCTGCTATGCGCTTTTAGTTCGAGGATGAGCTGTGTTTTGGTTTTCTTGGCAGCTTTGAGATATTGTTCCAGTGTGGGGAGCTGTTCACCATTGTCCAGTTTGAGTGAGGTGAGTGTTGCAGCCGTGGAACGTTCCATGCTTTTTAGTTTGAAAATAGGATCATGATTCACCACTAATTTATCATCAGCTGTGAGCCACACATCAAATTCGGAACCGTAGCAACCGATAGAATCAGCCTTCAGGAGGGCAGCGATACTGTTTTGTGCCGAACCATCTGTTTTCCAGTAACCACGATGGGCGATAACCTGGGTTTGAGCTATTGCACTGTAAGTTGAGAGAACCAGGGCGGAAGTAAGAAGGATTTTCTTTATTTTCATACTATATAATTCTGTGAGTTAGTAGAGTGAGACAAAGGTAAAGAAGATATTATGAATTGCAAGTTATGGATTGCGAATTTGTGTGAAAAGAGTGATATAAATGGACTGATAGGGAGAATGGAGTTACAGGAATATTACAATGCTTCTGAGGCATTTGAGAGGGGGTGTACAGACTACGCCTTGGCTGCATGGAGACTACGCCTTGCCTGCATGCAGGCAAGGCGTAGTCTCCATGTAGTGAAAGTATACACTGCACACAGAGTGAAAAATCAATGTTTTTTACTTGTTAATCCGAATCAGCAGTTGAAAACCTATTCCGCATGGAAAGGTACGCCGTGCGATAGTTTATTTGCGCTAATCTGCGTTTCATCAGATAAATAGTACTCTGTGGTGAGTTCAGTTCACTTCTGAACAACTTTGAACTGAATATCCAACTATTGATTCACATTAATAGTTAGTAAGCTTCTTCGTGCACATCTTTTACGGCTCGTCCGCTTGGTTCATTCTTGCCCTGGAAGGAAGCGTCCCATGCCAATGCTTCTGCTGTGGAGCAAGCTACGCTTGGTACACTTGGTACACTTCTTGCCGCCGATGCACTGGGGAAGTGTTCTTCGAAGATGCTTCGGTAATAATATTCTTCTTTATTCTGCGGTGTGTTGACCGGGAAACGGTCTGCCGCCTTTGCCATTTGTTCATCACTTATAGCGGTGGCAGTGATTGCTTTCAATGTATCAATCCAACTGTAGCCTACTCCGTCACTGAATTGTTCTTTTTGTCTCCATGCTACACTTTCGGGCAACATATCTGCAAAGGCTTCACGCACAATTTTCTTTTCTATCACTTTACCCGGAGCCATTTTAGCTTTCGGGTTGAGGCGCATGGCAACATCCAGAAACTCTTTATCGAGGAATGGAACGCGTCCTTCTACTCCCCAGGCCGACAAACTTTTGTTGGCCCGCAGGCAATCATAAAGATACAGTTTGGAGAGTTTACGAACGGTTTCATCATGAAAGGCACGGGCGTCGGGTGCTTTGTGGAAGTAGAGATAACCGCCGAATATCTCATCTGCTCCTTCACCACTAAGTACCATTTTGATTCCCATTGATTTGATAACGCGTCCCAGCAGATACATTGGGGTAGAGGCACGAACGGTGGTAACGTCGTATGTTTCGATAAAGTAGATAACATCACGAAGTGCATCGAGACCTTCCTGAATGGTATAATTTATTTCGTGATGTACGGTTCCGATATATTCGGCAACTTCGCGGGCTTTGATAAGATCGGGGGCTCCTTTCAGACCGATTGCAAAGGAGTGGAGCTGTGGCCACCAAGCATCACTGGCTCCATCGGTTTCGATACGTTTGGCAGCATATTTCTTGGCTATGGCTGAGATCACTGAAGAATCCAACCCTCCGCTCAGTAGTACACCATAAGGCACGTCACTCATCAATTGGCGGTGTACGGCTTCTTCAAGTGCATCGTGTAAGTCGGTTACAGAGGCAGGGTTGTTTTTTACTGCTTCATAGTCTGTCCAGTCGCGGGTGTACCATTGTTTCATTTTTCCCTCTTTACTATAAAAATAATGGCCGGGAAGGAATGGTTCGTATTCGTCACAGAAACCTTCAAGAGCTTTCAGTTCACTGGCTACGTAGATTGTTCCATCTGCATCATGTCCTATATAAAGAGGTATTACGCCTATAGGGTCACGGGCGATAAGGAATTCATCCCGTTCTTCATCGTAAAGAGCAAAAGCAAAGATGCCGTTCAACTCTTCGAGGAAATGAATGCCTTTGTCCTGGTAAAGTGCCAGAATGACTTCGCAGTCACTACCTGTCCGGAATTCATAGCGTCCGGCATACCGGGTACGTATTTCACGGTGATTATAGATTTCGCCGTTAACGGCAAGAATTTGTTTACGGTTGGGAGAGTAAAGGGGTTGTCCTCCACTTTGCGGATCTACAATGGAAAGGCGTTCGTGTGCAAGGATCGCACTGCCTCCGGTGTAAATACCACTCCAATCCGGACCACGATGACGGATTTTCTGTGCCATGCGTAACGCTTTGTTCCGCAACTCTTCTGATTGGCTCTTAATCTTGAATATACCTACTATTCCACACATAACTTTGATTTACGATTTTACGATTTACAATTAGACGATTGACGATTTACGATTGATATTACTTTGATTAACGATTACTTATAGTAACTTCAATCGTAAATCGTCAATTGTCTAATCGTAAATCAAATTGTCTATTTTAGCAGCAATTTTTCGTCCTCCCGCCATGGCACGTACAACAAGGCTTGCTCCGGTTGCTGCATCACCGGCGATGAATACATTCTTGGGGAATTCTGGCTGTTCCGGTTTGAGGAATCCCATTGCAAGCAATACTATATCGGCTTCGATAATCTCTTTCTTTCCGGTTGGTACCATCGTGGGGCGTCCTCCATCAGTAGAAGGTGTCCACTCCACTTGTTCAACTTCTACGCCGGTTACTTTGCCATTTTTACCAATGAATTGGTTGGAAGTGAGCGACCAACGGCGGGTACAACCTTCTTCGTGTGAAGAAGTCGTTTTGAGTACTACGGGCCATTGCGGCCATGGAGTAGCGTCATTGTGCCCAACGGGTGGCTGTGGCATGATCTCTATCTGTGTTACGCTAATAGCTCCCTGACGTATACTGGTTCCGATACAGTCCGATCCGGTATCGCCACCACCGATAACAAGTACTTTTTTTCCTTTAGCACTTACCAGTTTATCTTTAGAGAAGGTTTGTCCTTCCACAATCCGGTTCTGTTGCGAAAGCATTTCCAAGGCGAAATGTATACCTTTCAATTCACGCCCCGGGATAAGAAGATCTCGTGGCGTCTCTGCTCCGGTACAGATGCAGTATGCGTCGAACCCTTCCGGCAGATGGGTGGGATCTATGGTTGTATTCATTTCAAAACGGATACCCTCTGCTTTAAGTAGTTGGATACGGCGGTCTATGATATTTTTGTTCAGTTTGAAGTTGGGGATACCGAAACGTAGCAGTCCTCCCGGAGCCTCTGCCTTGTCGAACAGAGTGACGGTGTATCCTTTCCGGTTTAGTTGGTTGGCTGCTGCCAGTCCGGCAGGGCCTGCACCAATCACAGCTACCTGTTTTCCATTGCGTTGTGGCATTACCGGTATGACATATCCCTCCCGGAAAGCAGCTTCTATGATAGCTGCCTCGTTCTCCCGGATAGTCACAGGTTCATCACAAGACAGTTTCAATACACAACTTTTCTCACAAAGTGCCGGACAGATACGCCCTGTAAACTCCGGAAAGTCACACGTGGCAGCCAGTATTTCATAAGCTTCTTTCCACTTTCCTTTGTAGAGGGCGTCTTGCCACTCAGGTTGTTTGTTACCCAACGGGCATGCCCAGTGGCAGAAGGGTACACCACAGTCCATACAGCGTGATGCTTGTAGCTTACGGTCGTGGGTGTTAAGGGTTTGTTCTACTTCACTATAGTCAGTGATACGTTCATATACGGGGCGATATCCGGCCTCCTGACGGCGTATGGTTAAAAATGCTTTAGGATCTCCCATGATGATAATGAATTAGTGATTAGTGGTAAAGTGATTAGCGATAAGTGGTAAGTGATTAGTGATAAGTGGTAAGTGATTAGTGATAAGTGGCTACGCTATTATACCGCATGGTACTAATCACTACTCACTAACCCACTTATCACTATTTAATAGTCTCTTTGCATATCCGCAATTTTCTGTTGTAGCTTTCGCATTTGTTCCTCCTGCAAAACCTTTTTGTATTCGATAGGTACCACCTGGATGAATTCGTCTGCATAGCGGTTCCAATCGTCGAGCATGATGCGGGCTAATTTACTGCCGGTGTAGAGGTAGTGCTGGCGGATGAGTTCGTGCAATTCTTTGCGGTAGCTTGCTTCTTCGATAAGAGATAGTTCTACCATTTCCATGTTACAGAAGTAGTCAAAGTTACCCTCTTTGTTCCACACATAAGCCACACCGCCACTCATTCCGGCAGCAAAGTTCCGGCCCGTTTGTCCTAAAACTACCACACGTCCGCCTGTCATATATTCGCAACAATGATCGCCTACGCCTTCTACTACGGCTATGGCACCCGAGTTGCGGACAGCAAAGCGTTCTCCCACGCGGCCATTGATATAAACCTCTCCGCTGGTAGCTCCATATAATAAGGTGTTCCCGGCAATTGTATTCTTCTCTGCCTCGAAGTTACTTCGTACGGGCGGAAGCACAGCGATACGTCCGCCACTCAATCCTTTGCCAAGGTAATCATTTGCTTCGCCTTCCAGTTTAAAACTAACTCCTGGTGTGAGGAATGCGCCGAAAGATTGTCCGGCAGAACCTTTAAATTTAATGTTCAGTGTATGTTCCGGTAATCCTTTTGCGCCATACCGTGAAGCAATGGCCCCCGAAAGCATAGCGCCCACCGCGCGATCCGTATTGGCAATGGTATACTCCAATGACACCTCTTTTTGATGTTCGATAGCCTCTTGGGCAGCACTCAAGATTGTTACGTCTTTTACGGCAGAGATACCATGATCCTGATCACTGACATGATGGATGGCTGCACTGCTCTCTATGCGTGTGAGCAGTTTGCTGAAATCAATGAGACGGTGCTTTTCGTTTCCGTTATCCGGTTTGCGTTCAATGAGGTCGGTGCGTCCAATGATATCATCGAGTCTTTCCACACCAATTTCTGCCAGATACTCTCGTACCTCTTGTGCCAGGAATGTGAAGAAGTTGACCAGATATTCGCTTCGTCCGTGGAAGCGTTTGCGTAACTCTTCATTTTGTGTAGCAACTCCGACGGGACAAGTATTCATATGGCATTTGCGCATCATCACGCAGCCCAGTACAATCAGTGCGGAAGTTGCAAAACCAAACTCCTCTGCACCTAACATAGCCATTAGAACAATGTCACGTCCGGTTTTCAGTTGTCCGTCCACTTGCAGCATAACCTGTCCGCGAAGCCCGTTCAGCACCAGTGTCTGTTGCGTTTCGCTTAGTCCCAGTTCCGGAGAGATACCTGCATAACGGATAGATGAAGCAGGTGAAGCTCCTGTACCTCCTTCTGCACCAGAGATTACAATCAGGTCAGCCTTTGCCTTTGCTACCCCGGCAGCGATGGTTCCTACTCCGCTTTCGGCTACCAGTTTTACGCTGATTTTGGCTTTCGGGTTTACATTCTTCAAGTCGAAGATAAGCTGTGCCAGATCCTCGATGGAGTAGATGTCATGGTGAGGTGGGGGAGAGATTAGTGAGATGCCCGGTATGGAGTGGCGCGTTTTGGCAATCACCTGATCTACCTTGTAACCCGGCAATTGACCTCCTTCGCCCGGTTTAGCTCCCTGAGCTATCTTTATTTGTATCTCATCTGCATTAACAAGATATTCGGCAGTTACACCAAAGCGTCCTGAAGCAACCTGTTTAATAGCACTACGCAGGTTGGTTCCATCCGGACGGGGAGTGAAACGTTCGGCATCTTCCCCGCCTTCGCCTGTGTTGCTTCGTCCGTGTATTTTGTTCATGGCTATAGCCATGGCTTCGTGTGCTTCGCGGCTGATAGAGCCATAACTCATAGCACCCGTTACGAATCGCCGCAGTATGTTTTCTACCGGTTCAACACGGTCTATACTGATCGGGTTACGTTTGAACGAAAGGAAGTCGCGAAGGAAAATGGGAGCTTCTTTTTCGTCTACCATGGTGGTAAACTCTTTGAATTTTTTATAGCTGCCCAGGCGTGTTGCCAATTGCAGGGTACTGATCGTTTCCGGGTTCCACGCATGTCTTTCTCCATCTTTGCGGAAAGTATAGATGCCACGATTCTTTAGTTGAGAGTTGCCAGTTGAGGGTTGAGAGCCGGCTGTACCGCTATGCTGCATAGAACTTTCAGCTTTCAACTTTTCACTTTCAACTGCAATAGCATCCTGTGCTATTTCTTCCAGTCGGATACCGCCGATACGTGAACTTAACCCGCCAAAGTAGGCGTTGCTTAACTCTTCACTCAGACCTATGGCTTCAAATATTTTAGCTCCCCGATAAGAACGGATGGTACTGATACCCATTTTACTCATTACTTTGAACAATCCCTTGCAGATGGCTTTGATATAATTCTTCTCTGCTGTGGCATAGTCCAGTTGAATCTCTTTTTCCGCCACCAGTTTGTCGAGGACGGCAAATGCCATATAGGGATTCAGTGCACTTGCTCCGAAACCAAGTAACAGAGCAGCATGCATCACTTCGCGTATTTCACCGCTCTCTACAATGAGGGCTGTCTGCACACGTTTTCCTACCGCTATAAGGTGATGGTGCACTGCACTTACAGCCAATAACGAGGGGATGGCTGCATGTGTAGCATTTACGTCACGGTCCGTCAGTACAATGTAGTTTACTCCGTCTGCCACTGACTCTTCCGCTTGCTTGCATAGATTGTTCAAGGCTTCCTGCAACCCCGCCTTACCACGTGATATTTCAAAAAGCATGGGCAGTTTTATTGTGTTGAAACCTTTGTAACGAATGTTGCACAGAATATCCAGTTGAGTATTATTCAAGATAGGGTGGTTCAGGCGTACCATTTTACAATGGCTCTCGCTTGGTGTTAGAATATTCATCCCTACTGCTCCGATATATTCAGTCAGCGACATTACCAGTTCTTCCCGGATGGGGTCGATGGGAGGATTGGTCACCTGGGCAAACTGTTGGCGAAAGTAGTTGTATAACAGTTGCGGCTTGTCCGAAAGTATTGCCAATGGAGTGTCGTTACCCATTGAATGAATCGGTTCTGCCCCGGTGGTAGCCATCGGGCTGATAATCTTTTCTATATCCTCTTTCGAATAACCGAAAGTGCGTAACATACAATCGTACCTCTCTATGCTGTGAGGAACTTTGCGTCCGCTTTTCAGTTCATCCAGTTCAATACGGTTGGCTGACAGCCAGTTCCGATAAGGTTTGGCATTTGCCAATTGTTGTTTCAGTTCGTCATCATAATATATTTCTCCCTTTTCGGTATCTACCAGTAAGATTTTACCGGGTTGCAAGCGTCCTTTTTCTTTGATATCTCCCGGTTCAAAGTCCATCACACCTACTTCGCTGGCTACTACCATCATATCATTTTTAGTGATAAGATAACGTGCCGGACGTAATCCATTGCGGTCGAGCATTCCTCCTGCATAGCGTCCGTCACTGAAGAGTAGTGCGGCAGGGCCATCCCATGGTTCCATTAGAATGGAATGATATTCGTAGAAGGCTTTCAACTCCTCACTGATTGGATTCTTCTCGTTGAAAGATTCCGGTACGAGCATAGCCATGGCATGAGGCAGGCTGAGACCGGACATCACAAGAAACTCCAGCACATTATCCAGTGAGGCACTGTCACTCATCCCTGGCTGAATGATGGGACGTATCTCTTTAATATCCCCCAGGGTAGGAGATGAAAGAACACTTTCGCGTGCTTCCATCCACCCCCGATTACCACGGATCGTATTGATTTCACCATTGTGGGCAAGTAAGCGGAAAGGCTGTGCCAGTCCCCATGTTGGGAAAGTGTTTGTACTGAAACGTGAATGTACCAATGCCAATCCACTGGTGAAGTAGCTGTTTGTGAGGTCCGGGAAGTAGTTGCGTAGTTGCAGTGACGAAAGCATACCTTTGTAGATAATGCTTTTTGTTGATAGTGAAACGATATAGAAATCGTCCTTTGTGGCGATAGAAGAATTGCGTATCCTGTTTTCAATCTTCTTCCTTATTATATATAATTTGCGGTCGGCCGTTTCTGTTTCTGTAAACCTGGTGATAAAAATCTGTTTTATGTCCGGTTCTGCTGCCAGTGCGGCTTCTCCTAAAATTTCAGGACAGGTAGGCACATTGCGCAGGTGCATGAGTGTAAGCCCTTCCTTTTCAGTCTCTTCAATAATAATACTCAGAATGTCTGCCTGGTCTTTCGGCTCTTTTGGCAAAAAGATCAACCCTGTGCCGTAACGTCCTTTTTCGGGTACGGGGATACCTTGTAATAAAATGAATTCATGAGGAATCTGTAACATGATACCTGCACCATCTCCGGTTTTATTATCAGCTCCTTCAGCTCCGCGATGACGCATGTTTTCGAGTACTTTGAGTGCCGACTCTACAATGTCGTGCGATTTCTCTCCATGAATGTTTACCAGCATACCTACTCCGCAGGCATCGTGTTCGTTTGCTGCATCATACAAACCCTGTTGCTCAGGCTGTCGCTGGTAAGGCAGTTCTTTTGTTTCGTTGTTAAAAAGTTCTCTTTTCTTCATTCTATTTAGCTTTATTGTATGATAATACCTGTTTATGCTGTCTTTTTGTTCTGCAAAAGTATTAATTTAATTTCATTTTGATATATTTATTGGTGCTTATTGTGACATAAATTACATATACTTCATGTCGAAGTTATAAATTGGTAGTTCAGTGCCGGGTTTTTATATTAATGTGAAAGGTAGTGAAAGCCTTTTTATTAAGATTTGAAACTACTTTCTTTTTGAGAATAAAATAATAGAAAAATTAACGTTTTGACGTAAAAACAACTTTTTTCTATGCTTATGTCAAATATTTATAGTAAAAATAATCTTTATGTTATTATAATTGTATATCTTTGTACCCTGAAAACATAAAAATAGGATAATATGTGTGGAATTGTAGGCTACATTGGTAAAAAAGAAGCCTACCCCATCCTTGTCAAAGGGCTGAAACGACTGGAGTATCGAGGATACGACAGCGCCGGGGTAGCACTAATCAGTAACAACCAACAGTTGAATGTGTATAAGACGAAAGGAAAAGTCTCCGAACTGGAAAATTTTGTCACACAGAAAGATATTTCCGGTAACATTGGTATTGCACATACACGTTGGGCTACTCACGGAGAACCTTGTTCAGTTAATGCCCATCCTCACTATTCCTCTTCCGAAACTCTCGCTCTCATCCATAACGGTATCATCGAAAACTACGCCGTTCTCAAAGAAAAACTCCAGGCCAAAGGCTATACATTCAAAAGCAGTACTGATACCGAGGTACTCGTACAATTAATAGAATATATGAAAGTGACTAATAACCTCGATTTGCTGACAGCCGTACAGCTGGCATTGCGTGAGGTGATTGGTGCGTATGCTATTGCCGTATTGGAGAAGGATCATCCCGATGAAATTATTGCAGCGCGTAAAAGCAGTCCGTTGGTGGTGGGTATTGGTGAAGATGAGTTTTTCCTGGCTTCGGATGCCACTCCTATTGTAGAATATACTGATAAGGTAGTCTATTTGGAAGATGAAGAGATAGCAGTGATACACCGGGACAGGGAGTTGAAAGTGGTGAATCTGAACAATGTGGAGATGACTCCTGAAGTGACAAAGGTAGAGTTAAACTTAGGTCAACTGGAAAAGGGTGGTTATCCGCATTTTATGCTGAAAGAGATATTCGAACAACCCGATTGCATCTATGATTGTATGCGTGGGCGTATCAATGTAGAGAGTAATAATGTTGTGCTTTCGGCCGTCATTGATTATAAGGAGAGACTTCTGAAAGCAAAGCGTTTTGTCATTGTAGCCTGCGGAACCTCCTGGCATGCCGGGTTGATAGGCAAACACTTAATTGAAAGTCTATGCCGCATTCCGGTGGAGGTGGAATATGCATCCGAATTCCGTTACCGTGACCCGGTGATTGACGAAAGTGATGTTGTGATTGCTATCTCTCAGAGTGGTGAGACTGCCGATACACTGGCTGCCGTTGAGTTGGCAAAAAGCCGTGGTACATTTATCTACGGCATTTGTAATGCTATCGGTTCGTCTATACCGCGTGCTACGCACACAGGTTCTTATATACATGTAGGTCCCGAAATAGGCGTAGCATCTACCAAGGCTTTCACCGGACAGGTTATGGTGCTCACTATGCTTGCACTGACATTGGCGCGGGAGAAGCAAAACATTGATGAGGCCCATTTCCTTGGTGTAGTACACGAATTGAGCCGCATCCCTGAAAAAATGAAAAAAGTCCTGAAACTGAATGATAAAATCGCAGAATTATCTAAAATATTCACGTATGCGCATAATTTTATCTATCTTGGTCGCGGGTATTCGTATCCGGTAGCTCTGGAGGGAGCTTTGAAGCTGAAAGAAATCTCATATATTCATGCTGAAGGTTATCCGGCAGCAGAGATGAAGCATGGCCCTATTGCTTTGATTGATGCCGAAATGCCTGTGGTAGTTATTGCTACTCAAAATGGAATGTATGAAAAAGTACTCAGCAACATACAAGAGATAAAGGCCCGTAAGGGAAAAGTTATAGCTGTTGTCACCGAAGGAGACACAGTGATCAGCAAAGTAGCTGATTATTGTATCGAACTTCCCGAAACACTGGAGTGTCTTGATCCGCTTATTACCACAATGCCTTTACAATTGCTTGCCTATCATGTGGCGGTATGTAAAGGGATGGATGTGGATCAGCCAAGGAATCTGGCGAAGTCGGTAACGGTAGAATAAAGGGATTTACGATTAGACGATTGACAATTTACGATTGGGATTACTTCCCATTTATAGATTAAGGTAACTTCAATTGTAAATAGTAGATCGTCTAATCGTAAATCAAAATAGATTGTCAAATAGTAAATAAACAAGGTGGAACAATTAAAGCATGAATGTGGCGTTGCCATGATACGCCTGCTCAAACCGTTGGAATATTACGAGAAGAAGTACGGAACGTGGATGTATGGATTGAATAAGCTCTACCTCCTGATGGAGAAGCAGCACAATCGTGGACAGGAAGGCGCCGGACTGGCTTGTGTGAAACTGGCAGCCAATCCGGGAGAAGAATATATGTTCCGTGAGCGTGCATTGGGATCGAGTGCCATTACTGAGATTTTTGAGACCGTACAAGGCAATTTTAAAGATCTGACTCCTGAACAGTTGCACGATGCTAATTTTGCCAAACGTACCTTGCCCTTTGCCGGTGAAGTGTATATGGGACATCTGCGATACTCTACCACCGGAAAATCCGGTATTTCTTATGTTCATCCGTTTCTGAGAAGGAACAACTGGCGTGCCAAGAACCTGGCCCTTTGCGGTAATTTCAATATGACGAATGTGGATGAGATTTTTACCCGTATTACAGCTATCGGACAGCATCCGCGCAAATATGCCGATACTTATATTATGCTCGAACAGGTAGGGCATCGTCTCGATCGGGAAGTAGAACGCCTCTTTAATCTTGCAGAAGCAGAAGGGCAGACGGGTATGGGCATCACCCGTTTTATTGAAGAGCATATCGACCTTGCCAATGTGCTGCGTTCTTCCAGTAAAGAGTGGGATGGGGGATATGTTATCTGCGGACTGACCGGAAGTGGTGAGTCTTTCGCTATTCGTGATCCGTGGGGGATCCGTCCTGCTTTCTGGTATCAGGATGATGAAATAGCTGTCCTGGCATCTGAACGTCCTGTGATTCAGACAGCACTCAATGTGCCTGTGGAGGAAATTAAAGAATTGCAGCCTGGACAAGCACTCTTTATCAACAAAGCGGGGCAGATTCGTACTACTCAGATTAATAAACCCCGTGAGAAGAGAGCCTGCTCTTTTGAGCGTATTTATTTCTCTCGTGGTAGCGATGCAGACATTTATAAAGAGCGTAAGTTGTTGGGAGAGAAACTGATTCCCCGTATTCTGAAAGCGATAAACTCTGACCTTGATCATACGGTGTTCTCTTTTATTCCGAACACAGCCGAAGTAGCTTTCTACGGAATGCTTGAGGGATTGGACAATTATCTGAATGAAGAGAAAGTACAGCAGATAGCTGCTTTGGGACACAATCCTGATATGGAAGAACTTGAATGTATCCTCTCACGGCGCATTCGTAGTGAAAAAGTTGCTATCAAGGATATCAAGTTGCGTACTTTTATTGCCGAGGGCAATAGCCGTAACGACCTGGCTGCGCATGTATATGATATCACTTACGGCAGCCTCCGTGCCGGTATAGACAACCTGGTGATTATTGATGACAGTATTGTGCGCGGTACAACACTCCGGCAGAGCATTATCGGTATTCTCGACCGTCTGAATCCGAAGAAGATTGTTATTGTAAGCTCTTCGCCACAAGTGCGTTATCCCGATTATTACGGCATTGATATGGCAAAGATGAGTGAGTTTATAGCCTTTAAAGCAGCTGTAGAACTCCTGAAAGAGCGTGATATGAAAGATGTGATTGCTGCTGCCTATCGTAAGTCGAAAGATCAGGTTGGCCTACCTAAAGAGCAGTTGGTGAATTATGTAAAGGACATCTATGCCCCATTCACCGATGAGGAGATTTCTGCCAAAATGGTGGAATTGCTCACTCCGAAAGGCACGAAGGCCAAAGTAGAGATTGTGTATCAACCGCTCAGTGGCTTACATGAGGCTTGTCCTCATCACACGGGTGACTGGTATTTCAGTGGCAACTACCCTACGCCGGGTGGTGTGAAGCTGCTCAATGAAGCGTTTATAAATTATATAGAACAAGTATACCAATTTTGAGATTTACGATTTTATGATTTACAATTTACGATTGAAGTTACTTTATTGGCAAATGGGAGTCATCCCAATCGTAAATTGTAAATCGTCTAATCGTCAATCTTTTCAATTGTCAAATAGTAAATAAATAGATGCGAAATGTAACTTTAATCCTTGACGACGGGAGCCGTTTCCATGGTAAGTCGTTTGGCTACGAGAAGCCGGTGGCGGGCGAAGTAGTATTCAATACCGCCATGACAGGCTATCCGGAGAGTCTGACCGATCCTTCATATGCCGGACAGTTGATGACACTGACATACCCATTGGTGGGTAACTATGGTGTGCCTCCTTTCACTTTTGAAACTAATGGATTGGCTACTTTTATGGAAAGTGAGAGAATTCATGCCGAAGCTATCATTGTGAGTGACTATTCGGAAGAATACAGTCACTGGAATGCAGTGGAAAGCCTTGCCGACTGGCTGAAGCGTGAACAAGTGCCCGGTATTACAGGCATTGATACCCGTGAACTGACCAAAGTGTTGCGTGAACATGGGGTGATGATGGGTAAAATTGTATTTGACAGTGAACAGTTGACAGTGGACAGTGGACAATTGACAGTTGACAGTGGACAATTGACAATTGACAATGGACAGTTGACAGTTGACAGTTATGAAAATATCAATTATGTCGATAGGGTTTCTTGCAAAGAGATTATTGTCTATGCGAACGGTGAAAGTCGCTCTTTTAGTATAGATCTCCCCATTGCGCAGCTCAACTGTCAATTGTCAACTGTCAACTGTCAATTGTCAACTGTCAATTGTCAACTAAAGCGGGTTGTTCTTGTAGATTGTGGAGTAAAAACAAACATCATCCGTTGCCTGCTCAGACGTAATGTTGAAGTCATTCGTGTCCCTTGGGATTATGATTTTAACGGATTACAGTTTGATGGTCTGTTTATATCCAATGGTCCGGGGGATCCTGATACCTGTGATGCTGCCGTACAGAATATCCGTAAAGCGATGCAGAATCCCCAACTTCCTATTTTTGGAATCTGTATGGGAAATCAGTTATTGTCGAAAGCGGGTGGTGCTAAGATATACAAGCTCAAATATGGCCATCGTAGCCATAATCAACCGGTACGCATGGTGGGCACGGAACGTTGTTTCATTACCAGTCAGAATCATGGTTATGCCGTTGATAACAATACATTGGGTGCTGAGTGGGAGCCACTCTTCATTAATATGAATGATGGTTCTAATGAAGGTATTCGTCATAAAACAAACCCCTGGTTTTCGGCACAGTTCCATCCCGAAGCTGCCAGTGGCCCAACGGATACTGAATTCTTGTTTGACGAATTCGTAAAGCTATTGTAATTCAATATTCACCGCAGTGTAAGCGAGAGTACGGGAGAAGAGAGTCCCGTGCCCTTTGTGGTGCAACCAAAAAATATGTAATCAATGAAAGAACAAAATATAAAGAAAGTATTGCTCCTCGGCTCCGGTGCTTTGAAAATCGGTGAAGCCGGAGAGTTTGACTATTCGGGTTCGCAAGCCCTGAAGGCTCTGAAAGAGGAAGGCATAGAAACCATTCTTATCAACCCTAACATTGCTACGGTGCAGACCAGTGAAGGAGTAGCCGATCAGATCTATTTCCTCCCTGTGACTCCTTACTTCGTAGAGAAAGTAATTCAGAAAGAGAAACCGGAAGGCATTATGCTTGCTTTCGGTGGGCAGACTGCGTTGAACTGTGGGGTGGCCCTTTACAGGGAAGGCACCCTTGAAAAATACAATGTAAAGGTACTCGGTACTCCCGTGCAGGCCATTATCGATACGGAAGATCGTGAGCTCTTTGTGGAGAAACTGAATCAGATTGATGTAAAAACCATCAAAAGTGAAGCCGTAGAAAATGTAGAAGATGCACGCCGTGCAGCCCGGGAGTTAGGTTATCCGGTGATTGTTCGTGCCGCTTATGCGCTTGGCGGACTTGGTTCCGGTTTTTGTGATAACGAAGAAGAGCTGGATGTGCTTGTTGAGAAAGCCTTTGCTTTCTCTCCGCAGGTGCTTGTCGAAAAATCACTAAGAGGATGGAAAGAAGTGGAGTACGAGGTAGTACGCGACCGTTTCGACAACTGTATCACCGTTTGTAACATGGAGAACTTCGATCCGCTGGGCATTCATACCGGGGAGTCTATTGTAATTGCTCCGTCACAAACATTGACCAATAAAGAATACCACAAACTGCGTGAACTCGCCATTCGTATCATTCGTCATATTGGCATCGTGGGTGAATGTAACGTGCAGTATGCCTTCGATCCTGAATCGGAAGATTATCGCGTTATCGAGGTAAATGCCCGTCTTTCGCGTTCATCGGCATTGGCGTCCAAGGCAACCGGTTATCCGTTGGCTTTTGTTGCTGCCAAATTAGGACTCGGTTATGGCCTGTTCGATTTGAAGAACTCCGTCACTAAAACTACCAGTGCTTTTTTTGAACCTGCATTGGACTACGTGGTTTGTAAGATACCCCGTTGGGACTTAGGAAAATTCCATGGTGTAGACAAAGAGTTGGGTTCCTCTATGAAATCCGTAGGCGAGGTGATGGCTATCGGCCGTACCTTTGAAGAGGCTATCCAGAAAGGTCTCCGTATGATAGGCCAAGGCATGCACGGCTTTGTAGAAAACAAAGAACTCGTGATAGCCGATATTGATAAAGCCCTGCGTGAACCTACTGATAAACGTATCTTCGTCATTTCCAAAGCTTTCCGTGCCGGATATACGATTGACCAGGTACACGATCTGACCAAGATTGATAAATGGTTCCTTCAGAAACTGATGAATATCATGCGTACTTCCGAGGAGCTTAGGCAATTGACAGTGGACAGTGGACAATTGGCAGTGAAAGATGCTGCTGCATTTTTTAACTCTCAATTGTCAAATCTCAGCCCTCAACTACTTCGCAAAGCGAAGGTACAGGGGTTCTCTGACTTCCAGATAGCTCGTGGTATCGGTTTTCAGGGGGATATGGAAGATGGTATCCTTTATGTGCGTAATTATCGGAAGAGTGTAGGCATCCTGCCTGTAGTGAAGCAGATTGACACACTGGCGGCCGAATATCCTGCGCAGACCAATTATCTGTATCTCACTTACAGTGGTGTGGCCAATGATGTAACCTATCTGGGCGATCATAAATCCATTGTCGTACTTGGTTCCGGTGCTTATCGCATCGGGTCTTCCGTAGAGTTTGACTGGTGTGGTGTGCAGGCACTGAATACCATTCGTAAAGAAGGTTGGCGTAGCGTTATGATCAACTATAATCCGGAAACGGTATCTACAGACTATGACATGTGCGATCGTCTCTACTTTGACGAATTGACTTTTGAACGCGTAATGGATATTCTTGAACTTGAAAATCCGCATGGGGTCATTGTCTCCACCGGTGGCCAGATTCCGAATAACCTTGCTCTGCGTCTGGATGCACAGAAAGTCAATATCTTAGGTACTTCTGCCAAGAGCATAGATAATGCCGAAGACCGCGAGAAGTTCTCTGCCATGCTCGATCGTATTGGTGTAGATCAGCCTCGCTGGCGCGAGCTTACCTCTATGGACGATATTAATGAGTTTGTTGATGAGGTCGGTTTTCCGGTGCTTGTTCGCCCTTCCTATGTGCTTAGTGGTGCAGCCATGAACGTCTGTTCCAACCAGGAAGAGCTGGAGCGTTTCCTTAAATTGGCAGCCAATGTTTCTAAAAAACATCCGGTAGTGGTAAGCCAGTTTATTGAACATGCCAAAGAGGTAGAAATGGATGCTGTGGCGCAGAATGGTGAGATCATCGCGTATGCTATCAGTGAGCATATCGAGTTTGCCGGTGTGCATTCCGGAGATGCTACTATTCAGTTCCCTCCTCAGAAACTGTATGTAGAAACCGTTCGTCGTATCAAGCGTATCAGCCGTGAGATTGCGAAAGCATTGAATATCTCCGGTCCGTTCAATATCCAGTATCTTGCCCGTGAGAATGATATTAAGGTTATCGAGTGTAACCTGCGTGCTTCGCGTAGTTTTCCTTTCGTCAGCAAAGTGCTGAAGATTAACTTTATCGAGCTGGCAACTAAAATAATGCTCGGCCTGCCTGTAGAAAAACCATCAAAGAATCTTTTTGAGCTTGATTATGTCGGTATCAAAGCGTCACAGTTCTCCTTCAACCGTTTGCAGAAGGCCGATCCTGTATTAGGTGTAGATATGGCTTCTACCGGTGAGGTTGGCTGTATTGGTTCTGATACCTCCTGTGCCATTCTGAAAGCCATGCTTTCTGTTGGTTATCGTATTCCTAAAAAGAGTATTCTCCTTTCTACCGGTACACCCAAGCAAAAGATAGATATGATGGGGGCGGCCCGTATGCTGGTCAATAAGGGGTATAAACTGTATGCTACCGGTGGAACACACCGAACTCTTGCTGAGAATGGCATTGAGAGCACCCTGGTCTACTGGCCGAGTGAGTCGGACAAGCATCCGCAGGCGCTTGAAATGCTCCATAACAAAGAGATAGATATGGTAGTTAATATTCCGAAGAACCTCACTGCCGGTGAACTCGACAATGGATATAAAATACGCCGTGCAGCTATCGATCTGAATGTACCCCTGATTACCAATGCCCGTTTGGCAAGTGCATTTATCAATGCCTTCTGTACAATGAGTATTGATGATATTGCTATAAAGAGCTGGGAGGAATACAAGTAAAATAGAACATCTTGAATTGGATTTGATTTCTGACTTGGTCGCAGATTATGAAGAAGAACATTTTCCAATAGAATCTCCTTTTTTAGCTGATGTTATTAAGCTTCGTATGTACGAAATGGGGCTTATACAAACTAAATTATCGGAGATATTAAACGTGAGTCCATCACGGGTGAGTGAATATATTTCTGGAAAGTGTGAACCAACCTTGAAGGTTGCCCGTGAGATAAGCCGCAAGTTAAACATCGATGCTAATATAGTATTGGGGGTATAACTCTTTTTTATGAATTTAAGCTTTTAATTCTTTGTATGTAAACTTAGTATATTAAAGGTGGTTTAAAATGCATATTAACAGTGCGTTAAGTACGTACTTTTGGGATACCAAAGTACGTACTTTTTTATTGCTTGATTTCCAGGTTTTTAAACCTGTTTTTTACTGAGATGTCCTGAGTATTTTCAGGATGTATTTCCCCGGTGCCTCAATCCTGCTCCAGTTTGTCTTTGCCAGTATTCTCCATATTTCCGTCCCCTTCCTGCCGTAGTCCGACAATCTCAGTATCGCTTTAATCTCGGTTTTGTCTTTCACATTGTGCAGCCTCAGGCTCTCCAATAGCCCGCTGTAATTGTGTGTTTTCTCATTGAGTGCGTATTCGGGTGGGGGAGGAAGTAAAGAAATATCCTCCTCTTCCTCCTTCTCCCCGTTGGGGGGATCAGAGGGGGGAAATTCTTTACTCTTCTCTGCTTTACTTTGCTTTACTTTACTTTGTCTGAAATTGTCTGCATTTTCGAGGTTCAACTCCATTTGAGTCGGTAACTTGTCTACATTTTCTGTAGTTGAACTACCGGTTTTGCATACATTTTTTGAGTTCGCACCCTCTGTCAGCATATAGGGAAGTTTCGTTAAGTCCTTCTTTCTGCGGCTTGTAGCCTCCAACCATACCTTTTGTATTTCCACAGAAGTCAGCACTCCATGTTTTTCGTAGCTTTCTTTATCGAAAAATCTTTTTTCGATAAGCAGGTTTACGATCTCTTCCACTGTCTTTTTATCGTATTCCGGTCCTAACTTCCTTGCAAAAATCATGCATTGGTCTTCTCCCCAATGAATGTAATACCCGTCAGTATATATCTTGCACAGCAACATGATCACCGCATGCGGCCCTTTCACTCCATGTATTGCCGTAATCAGTTCTATCGTATCGCAGTGAAAAAATCCCGTCAGTAACGGGAAGTAGTTTATTCCATAGTATTCTGTAGCCATAATTTTTTTGAGTAGTAAGTAGTTAGTAGCAAGTAGTAAGTAGTTGATAGTAAGTAGCCGGAATTCTTTTAGCATACCTCTGATACACTGCATAGATTCTGGCTACTGACTACTGGCTACTAACTACTGAATAGGTCTCCATTCCATAAAGTTCTCCACCAGGAACGTTCTCCATCCCTGTTGCTCCACATCCCAGTAAACGACGGCTCCTTCCACCTTTGTTGGATCGTATGCTTTGTGAAACTCTGCTTCGTAATAGATCAGTGTCCCTTTCACAAACTTGAAATCTCCGTTCTGCTTGTGATAGGCAATCATGGCATGCCCGTACAGCATGTGGTCCAACAATCTTTCCAGTCGTTCTGCCATCCATTGTGCGGTACTTTCCGGGTAACTTTTCTCTATCACGATCCGTCTTTTCCATCTTGCTTTCATTGCTTCACTCTGTGACACCTGCCTTTTCTGTTTTTTCATAATACTGAATTTAAAATGATGAATAATTATTTTTTCAGGTTGATGCTGTATACAAAGAAATGCCGCTTCCTGAGAAAGCGGCACTCTTACATCTTTCGCTTCAATCTGCTGCGAATATATGCTTATTATTTTAAAATGAATTTACAAAATAGATGTCCTGCAATTTTCCTGTCTTCACATAACCGGATTACTACTATTTCTCTTCATTCCATATTTGGGATATGTAGGTTTTGATGGTGCTGTATTTGAGTGATTTATATTCTCCGTTGATACAGTGGACGAGTACTCCTTTTTCAGTAATAAACCGCGCTAAATTGGCTTGGCATGTCTTTAAATTTTCTCCCATTGCTCCTTTTTTATATAGTAATATCATGCCTCTGATATATTCTTCGTGACAGGAAATAATACCACGTATTGGTTTCTCCTTTTTTCTTCCTTTCTTTGATTGAATTTCCTGTTTATTAGTAAGTAAATACTTTTTATTCTTGTTTTTTTTACTCTTTTACTATTCTCTTTCTGTTGTGGTTTTTGGTTCATAATTTGCGATTTTAATTTAGTTAATGATAAAAATGTTTAAAATCGCGAAAATAGTTATTTAATCCGTTTAGTATGGATTATTTATGGGATAAAATGATGGTAAATTCTTGTTTTATGTATTTATAATATTGTAAATCAATAAAATATATACTGAATATAAAAGTGTTTCAATAAACGTTCGTTTAATTGAACGCAAAGATATGAGGTATTTTTATATTGGCAAAATGTTTAATAAAAAAAATGATATTATATTTGTTGAATTACCCTCAATACATTGATTACTAATAATATATAGTATTAAATAAATTGATATTTTATCTGTATGCTTTTATGAAAATCCCCTTTTATATGATGTGTAAAAAAAGCGTTCAATTAAACGAACGTCTATTGAAACACTTGTTGCTTTCAGTTGGCTCGTTTATAATAAGTTGTGCATCCCGCTTTGTTTTCAATAAAAACAAGTCCTTGCACATCTCATAAATCCCCTCTTTATGTTCGTTCCCTGTGATAGGGCCACTATTGAGGGCAAGTGTATAACTCGTTGATAATCTCTTTTATACACGCTTGACCGGAAGGAGTTTTCACTACCCCGGTGTCCCTAAAGAATATCCAATTGTGAACAAATCCACTGACATACACTGGTATCCTCTTCGCGTCACTTACAGCCGCGAGCTTCTCCTGAAAGAGATTTTAGATGCCGAAAATATTGAGAACTTCATCCCGATGCACTACGAGTACATCCGGAAAGGGGAGCGTAAAGTACGTAAATTGGTCCCCGTGGTACATAACCTTATCTTCGTCCGTTCCTCTTTGGAGTGTATCGAACGTATCCGTCAGTCCATCGCCCTTTCTTTGGCTGTTCGTTATATCTTCAATCAGGAGCTTCGTCGTCCGATCACCATCCCGGATTCCCAGATGCGTAGCTTCATAGCCGTTTCGGGCAATTACGAAGAACAGATCGTTTACCTCGACCCCATCGCCACCGCCTTACAGAAAGGTGACCGTGTCCGTGTCACCGGTGGCATCTTCGAGGGTGTGGAAGGAGTCATCATCCGTGTCAAGGGAGACCGCCGCGTATCGGTTTGTATTCAGGGAGTCATGGCAGTAGCCACCGCCTATGTCCATCCTTCCCTGATAGAACGTATTCCCGACTCCTCATTATAATTGGTTGTAAATCATCTAATTGATAATTGCATCATTTTTCAATCGTAAATTGTAAATCGAAAAATTGTAAATAAATTCATGCTTCTACAATCACAAATTGATGCCCTGTGCCATATCACGCACGAGCTTCTTAACTTAGGTTTCGATGGTAGCCCCATTTATTCCGACCGTTTCTGTGAACTCAATCTCGAGGTATACCGTCAGTCCGAAGATCTCTACATCCGTCGTAGTTCCGGTGTTGAAGAAGAAGCCCGGCTCTGTTATACCCTTCTGAGTGGTTTCCATGCCACCATTTACGACAATGGCAATAAAAATAAAAAGATCCAGGCGCTTCTTGACCGTAGTTGGAAGGTACTTGATAAACTCCCTGCTTCACTATTGAAGTGTCAGCTTTTAGTAGCTTGTTACGCAGAAACTTTTGATGATGAGTTGGCGAAAGAAGCTCATACAATAATCAATGGTTGGGAAGGTCGTGATTTGACTTTGGCAGAACGGGAAGTTTTTGACTATTTGGAGAGTCTGGAGGCTAATCCGTATCCAAACTGGGAAGAGGTAGAGTAACAGGTAACTTACTTGAATGATAAAGGTAGATTGTTGTTGAGGCCTGACGATATGCTGTTTTACTTTGTAAAGCAAAAGGTGGCTATATATGAAAAGAGTATTTACATTCAGATTTTATTTTTGTGTCAAATCTTTCTTCTAATAACAAGCGTATAGCTAAGAATACACTGTTCTTGTACGTCAGAATGTTGTTTCTGATGTTTATTTCATTATATACTTCAAGGGTGGTCTTGGACAAATTAGGTGTTGAAGACTTTGGTATATTCAATGTGGTAGGTGGTTTAGCTGCGATGTTCACTTTCTTTAGTTCATCGTTATCTAATGCTACTCAGCGATTCTTAAATATTGAGTTGGGGCAGAATAATTTGAATGGTGCAAAAAAAGTATTCAGTCAGTATTTTTTGTTTTATTGTATTATAGCAATAGTCGTTATTGTGGCTGCTGAGACTATAGGGCTCTGGTTTGTATGGAATAAGCTTGTTATTCCTCCTGATAGGGTTGTGGCAGCTGTATGTGTATATCAATTCACAGTACTTTCTCTGTGTGTTACGTTGATTGGCATTGTATTCAATTCCGAGATTGTTGTTCATGAAAATATGCGTATCTACTCTTATGTAGGGATATTTGAGGGGGTGGCTAAGTTGGCAGTTGCTTTTTTGATAAGCGTATCACCTTTTGACCGGTTAATTGTTTACGGATTGTTGTTGCTGATTACAACGTTGACTGTTCAGGGTTATTATGCTTATTATGGATTGAAGCATTATGATGAATGTCAGATTAGGTTTATTTGGGATAGAGCTTTGTTGAAGAAAACGTCTTCTATAGTAGGTTGGAATATGATCTCAACAGCTGTAGAAGCAGTGAATGATTCGGGTGTCAATGTTTTGTTAAATATCTTCTTTGGGCCAACAGTGAATGCTGCCCGTGCAGTATCTTATCAAGTAAGTAGTGCTGTCAACAGTTTTATAGTTAACTTTTTTACAGCTGTCCGTCCTCAACTTATGAAGTCTTATGCCAATGGAGATCGCGAATCTTTGATAAAGCTTTTCTTTAACAGTACCAAATTCTCATTCATGTTGCTTTGGGTATTATGCCTTCCTATTTTTTTTTCTATAAACACCATACTTCATATGTGGCTGACGGAAGTTCCCGAATATACTAATACATTTACTTTATGGATTTTGGCCTGTTCATTAGTCATTGTGTTTAATAATCCTGTATGGCCTATTGCTCTTGCAATAGGAGATTTGAAGCGGTACGTTCCTTATGAAAGTTGTGTGTCTCTCATGATATTTCCACTTTCATACGTGGCTTTGCGATCAGGTTGTTCCCCGGTGATTATTTTTGTCATTATGTTTGGGGTCAAGTGTTGCTATGTGGTAGTAGTACTGACTATTATTAATAGATATATTCATTTCTCAGGTTATAAATATCTTCGGAATGTCATCTTGCCTATAGTTAAGGTGGTTTCTGCATCTTCCTTTATTGCATATGGATTGAGCAAAATTCTTCCTACTACTTTACCATATATTATATTACTTATCTTTTTGATTGTTTCATTGGCTCTTGCCGTCATTTGGATTTTGGGAATTACACATAGGCAAAGAGGGTATTTGATTACGTTTTTAAAGTCGAAATTAAGTAAGAAATAATGAAATATGATATTGTTTTCTTCCTTTATTTGATAATATTCTTAATATATTTAGAATCGATAAATAAGTGATTAAGTTGATAAATAAAAAGGGGGGATTGATAAAGGGTAGTAAAAAAAATTACTTTGTATTGCTTTTAAAGAGAATTGCTCGGATATTCATAATACAAAAATTGTTGATATTTACTCTACATTGCACGAATATACCCCCAATATTACTATTTATGATTCATGGGTCGATGTGGAGAAGGTAAAAAAGGAATACGGAATTGATGTCGTTAATGAGAATATTGCTTTTTTAGAAGGTCAGTTTGATGCTGTTATTCTTGGAGTAGCGCATAACGAAGTTAACTCTTTAGATATACGATGTTTCCTGCGTATTAATAATGGAGTGGTTTATGATGTGAAAGATGATATATTATGTAGGAAATATATTGATGGATGTTTATAATATGATTAACTATATATTGATAATTTATTTTCAATTAATAAATTACCTTACAAATGAATTTGATTAATAAAAGAATTTGTTTTCCGGTAGCGCTGAATTGTTCTTATGGAGGAAATACGATTGCATCATTGAGCAGGCTGGCCGATATATTGGTAGGAGACTACTGTGCTACTGTTATTTGGATTTTTCCCAAACAACCGTCAAGGGAATGGATTTCTAATATCCAAAAGAAGTATAAGGTGTTTTTTACTTCTAATCCTTATGATAGATGTGAATCTGAGTTAAAAACATTTTTTAGGGACTGTACTCCGGATATTATCCATACTCATTATGAAGCGTATGATATTGCAGTAGCAAAAGCGGTGGATAGACGAGTTAGTATGGTGTGGCATGTCCATGATTATATGAGTTTAAGTAGTGGACGGCGTTCTTTTCATATATTGAGAAAAATCTATTGGCATCTCTTCTATTTTAGACATTATGGTATTTATGGGCGTAATGTAGAATTAATTGCTGTTAGTGCAGAAATGGCAGCATTCTGTAGTCATTATAAATCGGGAAATTTACTATCTTTTCCGCCTGTTTATTCAAATAATGAGTTATCCCAATTAAAGACTTCTCATATAAAGGTTCTGATTAATGGTATTGAGATGAATCGGGTTAATGTCTCAGAAAGTAATACTTTGAATCAGAGTCCTTTTACATTTCTTTCTTATGGTGGCCAGAATGTGCATAAACGCATTGATTATTTAGTGAGAGCAGGTGTAATATTATATACAAAAGGTTTGAACTTTAGAATAGTAATAACTAAAGGTGATAGTACTGAAAATGTGGTAAAAGAGATAGTTGGTAATAATATACCCTCTTGGTTGCAGCTGGTAGAGCAGACTAATGATGTTAATCAACTTTTAAATAACGCATCATGTTATGTCAGTACTTCTGTACATGAAACTATGTCTACGGCCATTGCAGAAGCTACATTGGCTGGTATTCCTGTTATTCAGAGTGATATTCCCGGTACATATTGGAATGCGAATAACCCCTCTGTTTTTTTGTTTAAAAGTGGGAATATAGATGATTTGGTAACTAAAATGGAGATGGTGATAAAATCTAATCGTACACAGCTTATAGAAGATTGTAGAATATCGAGACAGAATAATTTAGAACGACTTCAAATAGATACTTGGTGTAAAAAAGTGTTAGATAGCTATTTATTGTTGTAGTAAGTTACTTATATAATGTTTTCTGTTGTGAATTAGTATTGAATAATATATTATTGAAGTTATACAGTGAAGAAAATAATGCTTGTCTTTGGCACACGTCCCGAAGCAATAAAGATGGCTCCTGTAGTGAAGGAGTTTCAAAAACATTTAGAAACTTTTCAAACAATTGTTTGCGTGACGGGTCAGCATAGAGAGATGCTGGATCAAGTGCTACGTATTTTCGATATTACCCCGCAATATGATCTAAACATAATGAAACAGGGGCAGGATTTGTATGATGTTACCTCAAGGGTATTGTTAGGGATGCGTGATATTCTTAAAGAGGTGAATCCCGATGTTGTCTTGGTGCATGGCGATACCACTACCTCTATGGCGGCTGCGTTAGCTGCTTTTTATCAGCAAATTCCTGTGGGGCATGTGGAAGCGGGATTGCGAACACATAATATTTACAGTCCTTGGCCAGAGGAGATGAATCGACAGATCACAGGACGTATTGCTACCTATAATTTTGCACCTACTTCACTCAGCCGGCAAAATTTGCTGCAGGAAGGGGTAAGTGAAGCAAGAATCAACATAACGGGAAATACGGTAATCGATGCCCTCTATTGGGTACTGAACCGTATCGGTAATGATTACGTGTTGGGTACTGAACTGGAGAAAGTGGTGCTGAAGGCAGGGTATGATATTCGGCGGTTGGTGGGAGGTAGACGGTTAGTACTTATCACTGGCCATCGCCGTGAAAATTTCGGAGATGGATTTATTAGTATGTGTCTGGCCATTAAACATCTCACGGAAACCTATTTGGATGTGGACTTTGTATATCCTATGCATCTCAATCCTCATGTACGAAAGCCGATTCACGAGGTATTCGGTGAGGATTTGTCTGGCTTCGGAAACATGTTTTTCATTGAGCCGCTGGAGTACCTTTCGTTTGTTTATCTGATGGAGAGATCGACGATTGTTCTCACAGATAGTGGTGGTATTCAGGAAGAGGCACCGGGTTTGGGTAAACCTGTACTGGTGATGCGCGATACTACTGAACGTCCTGAAGCGTTGTCTGCAGGTACAGTGAAACTGGTGGGAACCGATTTCAATAAGATTGTAAACGAGGTATCTGTTTTACTTGATGATAATCAGGCTTATGAACGAATGAGTAAAGCTGTAAATCCTTATGGAGATGGTTTTGCTTGCAAAAGAATTGTGGAAACTTTGAATAACTCCAAAATATGATTATCTAACGAAGTACACTTGTTAGCTGTCATATTGTTTATAAAAATGATTGATAACTAATCTTTTACTTACTACACCTCCCCTTATTAAGTTTTCGTGTTGGGAGTTTTCTTGATACTCTGATTAACATTTAATATTTTCATAAATATCCTATTGATACTGGCAGTAATTGTTGTCAGCTCTTTTATTGGGGGTATTGTATTTTAACGTTATAGTTTCTTTTAAAAATAGATAAGTGTGATACCAAAGATAATCCATTATTGCTGGTTTGGCAGAGGTAAAATGCCAGAACTGGCATTGAAGTGTCTTGAGTCATGGAAGAAACATCTTCCGGACTATGTGATTAAAGAGTGGAATGAGGATAATTTCGATCTGGATGCGTATCCTTATGCCCGTGAAGCATACGACAATCGGAAATTTGCCTTTGTAACTGATATTGTGCGATTATATGCTTTATATCATGAAGGAGGTATTTATATGGACACGGATGTGGAAGTGTTGAAACCTTTGGACACTTTTCTAAAGTATGATGCGGTGTCGGGGTTTGAGTCAAAAACTCAAATTCCAACAGGTTTAATGGCGTGTCGTGAGGGGCATCCTTTGTTTAAAGAATTACTGGACGAATATGAGGGTATACACTTCAAACAGACGGATGGAAGTTTGGATTTTACTACAAATGTAGTTCGTATTACTAATGCTTGTTTGAAATACGGTTTGGTTCCGAATAACCGGTTTCAGACGGTGAATGGTTTTACTCTTTTTCCGAAGGAATATTTTTGTCCAAAATCTTATGATGACGGGAAAATCTATCTAACGGAAAATACAGTTGCTATACATCATTTCGCAGGCAGTTGGTTAACACCCAAGCAAAAGATTACAGAAAGAGTTGTAAGAATGATAGGCTATGATAACTTCGAGACCATAGTTCATTTGAAAAAGAAACTTTTCTCGCTTTTTAGTAAATAAACTTTGAGATATGATAGTTAATTCTGAATTTGTGCTTGTTTCTATTTTGGTACCGATATATAATGTTAGTAAATATATAGAACAATGTGCCGTTTCTTTGTTTGAGCAGACTTACGATAATATAGAGTATGTATTTGTAGATGATTGTTCGCCGGATGATAGTATAGCTTTACTGAAAAAGGTAATGGAGCGGTATCCCAAGAGGAAGGATCAAGTGAAGATTGTGGCGCATGAGAAAAATGCAGGGCTATCTAATGCAAGAATTACGGGTATAAACAACTGTAGTGGTTTATATTTGCTGAATGTGGATAGTGATGATTATATTGAAAGGGATATGGTTGAAGTCATGATGAAGAAGGCCTTGGATTCAGATTCGGATATGGTTGTTTGTGATTTTAATTATGTTTTTATTGATAAGGTGAAGAGAATGAATAATATGGTAGAAAACGATCGTCTCGAATATATAGCTAGTTTGATTACAAGACATTCTTCTGTCTGTGTATGGGGACGTTTGATAAAGAAGTCTCTCTATGTAGCCAATTCGGTTTATCCTATACCGGATTTGAACTATGCGGAAGACTACGTGGTAACACCACGTTTAGTGTTTTATGCCCATAATATAGTCAAAGTGGATAGAGCTCTCTATAATTATGTTCAATCAAATAGTATCTCTTATACTCATAATCTTAGTTCTATTTCTATCGGTAATGCAATTTTGGCGAATGATGTACTTTGCGATTTTTTTATTAAACACGGATTACATGATAAACTTCCTTTACAGGAGTCTAAAGCAATCAATTTAGTGACTTTATTGTATGCTACACCTTTAAATCTATTATCTGAAGTAGAGTCAGCATGTGAAGGATTGGACTTACGAGATTTAAGAATATCCTTATTGCATAAGTGCCTTTTAGTATTGGCGCAAAGAAAATGTACAAGATTGCTCTATGGTATATTAAGCATAATTAATTTCATGAGAAATATTCTATAAGTCTGGTTTTATGAACATTCTCTGGTGTGAAAGACGTAACTTTAGATATTGGTTCTTTTGTACAGGCTGTTTTATGTGGCTACTGTTATTCGTAGCATTATTAAATGTCACTGACTTACTTCTTATAGGACAAATGGCTACTGTACATTTATCTGTAATGGCAGCACTACTATTAGTTCGTTCTTTTTGTGCCAGGAATCCTTTATATTTTATTTTCTTTAGCTTTATTTCGCTCTATGTTTTGCCTGCTAAATTATTTTTTTTTGACGGATTATATTTTTCTGCTTATCATCAGACATTTTCTTATTATACGGCAGGCTATACAACTTTAATTTTTTCTTTATTCTTATTGTTTGTAAACTTGTTTTTAATCATACCTCAAGGAACAACTAAGCAGATTCGATTTCGGAAAAATAATTGTATCTTTTGGATTCTTTATATTATTGCTTTCATAATAGTGTGCATGTGCAGGAGAAAGGGGAATATGTATGGAGGAGAAGAAGATGGAGGGTTATCTACATTGAATGAATATGTCATAATACTTTTCTTGATCTGCTTTATATATAGTTCCAATGAGAAATTGAAAAACAGAGCTTTATATTTTCTTTATGCCCTTTATGCATTCTTTGCTATTATTACTGGTGGCCGTATTGAATTGGTTCTTCTTTTTTTTCTGTTATTGGCAACAGTGTTACAGTATAAGTTTTCCTTCAAATTTTTATTCTTGTGTTTTCTGTTTGGAGTGTGGGGTATGACATTGTTTGGAAAAATCAGACATGATCCTGTTATACTTCTTCAACAGGATATAATTTCTATTATTTTTGATAATCGTGCAGTTGACTTAGGGATGCAGACTTCCAATGAAGGGGATGTGTATTGGGCTTCAGAAAGGTTGTTGTGTTTGATAGAAGATGGGAACCTTAATTTTTTTTCTCGCATAGAGGCTGCTGTTTGTTACTTTCTTTCTCCATTGGCTCCTTCTTCTTATTTTCCTGAGACTGCAAACCTCTCCACTTATAGAAGAAATTTAATGGATACTGGTGGTGGAAACTTGGCTCCTGTCAATTTCTTTGTTATGTTTGGTTTCTTGGGTACTGTATTCTTGGGGTATTTTGTCTCTCGTATGCTAAATATGCTTTCTAAGGATAACTGTAATCTGCCGAAAATCTATATTCTATTGATGGTAATTACGGTATCCCGTTGGTTTGCGTACAATCCAATACAATTGGTAAAATTATGTGTTTGGGGGATAGTTTGTTATTATTTAGTGATAAGCGTAGACTATACTGTGAAAAAATATCGTCAGAATTGCTGATAAAAGAAATTCTTTTTTCCTTTTATTTTTTATAAATTACAACGTATGCCAATACTTTTACAGATAAATACTGTCTGTAACTCCGGTTCAACCGGACGCATAGCGGAGGAGATCGCTAATTTTGTCATTCAAAAAGGATGGAAAAGCTATATTGCCTATGGGCGTGGGAAACAGCTAAGTGCCAGTATCACTTATCACATAGGTCGTGATCAGGATTTATTAATAAATGCATTTGCTGCAAGGCTTTTTGATAACGATGGATTTGTGAGACGAAAACCTACGGAACAGCTTGTAGAATATATAAAAGAAATAAAGCCGGATATAATACACTTTCATAACCTGCATGGATACTATTTAAATCTGGATGTTTTATTTAAATATTTAATCGCTTCACGTACTCCTGTAATCTGGACTTTGCATGACTGCTGGAGTTTTACAGGGCATTGTACTCATTTTGATTTTATCAATTGTACTCGTTGGATGACAGGTTGCTATTCATGTCCGGAGAAACACAGCTATCCTAAAAGCTTGTTATTGGATCGTTCGTTGGAGAATTATGCTCATAAGAAAGAGTTGATATCTCAGTTGAATATATTGAGAATAGTTACCCCTTCATCGTGGTTAGCTAATTTAGTAAGGAGTTCCTTCTTGAAAATATTTCCGGTAGCAGTTATTAATAATGGTGTAAATCTGAAACAGTTCTATCCCCGATCGACCGGTGGACTACTTGAAAGATATAGATTGGGGAATAGAAAAGTCGTTTTAGGAGTTGCCAGTATATGGAATGAAAGAAAAGGATTGAAATACTTAGTTGGGCTAATAGATTATCTTCCCGCCGATGCTTACCAGATTATAATTATAGGTGTAACAAAAGCCCAAAAGAAACGACTTCCCCCGGAAATAATAGGTATTGAACGTACTGAAAGTATAGATGAACTGGCGCAGTTTTATTCGTTAGCTGATGTATATGTTAATCCTACGTTAGAAGATAATTTTCCCACAACAAATCTTGAAGCATTAGCCTGCGGTACACCTGTCGTGACATTTAAGACAGGAGGGAGTGTTGAGGCAATTGGTAAAGAACACCCTTGTGGTGCTATAGTGGATGTGAAGTCTGTTCCTGCATTAGCTAATGCTGTGAAGTTAATAACAACGAAGGATATAGCCATACTAAGAAAGATGTGTATAGAAAGAGCTAACAGGTACTATGATGCTTCTGAACGCTTTAAGGAATACTTGAATATCTATGATGATATTCTTTGTAAGTAATATACTCATAATAAGGCAGTAATATTATAGAATGAAAATTTCTCTCATTACCGTTACTTTTAATAGTGGCGGAACTCTTCGTGATACTATTCAATCTGTTTTATCTCAAACTTATTATGATATTGAATATATCATAGTGGATGGACATTCCCAAGATAATACCGTTGATATAATAAAAGAGTATGAACCTTTGTTTGATGGTCGGTTAAAATGGATTAGTGAGAAGGATCAAGGACTTTATGATGCCATGAATAAGGGTTTTCAGATGGCAACAGGAGATATGGTTGGTATTATCAATTCAGATGATTTATTAGCAGAGGCTACTGCCATTGAGAAAGTTATCGATTGCTTTGAGGGTCACAAAGATATTGACTGTGTATATGCAGATCTGTATTATGTGTCACAGTATGATACTTCTAAAATAGTACGTCACTGGATCACAGGGAAACAGCGTTCATTTTCAAAAGGGTGGCATCCTGCACATCCGACTTTTTATGTAAAGCGAGAGATATATTCAAAATATGGGCTGTTTGATTTGGATTTTAAATTTGCTGCAGATTTTGAGTTGATGTTACGATTAGTTGAGAAAGAACATATAAGGTTATTCTATTTACCGGAACCATTAGTGAGAATGCGTTTAGGAGGAACCACCAGTAAAAATCTGACCAATATACGAAAAGGGAATATTGAATGTTTGAACGCGTTTAGAAAGAATGGAATACCTGTAAGTGTTTTATATCCATTTTATCGTTTACTTCCTAAATTGAAACAATACTTTCAATAATCATTTTTCATGAAACTACTTTTTACAGGAGCTTCCGGCTTCCTGGGCAATAACATTTATCCTCTATTAAAAGATA
>OIWL01000702.1_pt1 | contig 42675 bp, 47 predicted proteins | sample 1587561 | NCBI WGS metagenome assembly OIWL01 (sample SAMEA3888903, study PRJEB22519) | human gut metagenome | biome: human gut; feature: human-associated habitat; material: faeces | place: Denmark | collected 2010 | reverse complement strand
AGTCAACTTAGAGGGTCTGGAGCTATTGCACAGCTCTCTGATATGGTTATTGGTCTTGAGAGGAACCAACAGGGTGACAATCCTAATGTGTTGACTCTCAGAGTCCTTAAGAACCGCTTCAGTGGTGACACTGGGGTGAGTGGCCACCTTTACTACGATCAGGACACTGGTAGGCTCTCTGACTATGAGGCAGACCCTGAGTGTCCCTTTGAGGATGAAGAAAATGAGTTTTAAAGAGTTTATTTACCCACTTGCTTTCTGGTATTACGACAAGGACATGTCTCTTACGGATCGTATCCTTTCATGCTTTTGGATTATCCTGTTGCTTCCTATAGCTCCTGTGCTTCTAGCCGCTGAGCATGAGCATTCTGCTGAGTACAGAGACCTTAGCTATCTGGTATTCAAGATCTACGTGATTGCAATGTGGGTGATCTCTACTACAGTAGCTTTCCTTTTGGTGTTCCTGTAGGATCTTTTTAGCACAGTTATTTAAGAAATAAGCAAGGCTATTTAAGGAATAGAAAATGCTGACAATTAAAGACAAATATATTGTATTCGATATTGAAACTGATGGGTTGCTTGATACGACCAAGAGGTTTTGGTGTGGTTGGTTGTATGACTCCTACACTGATTTGTACACTGGTTACACTGATCTTGATGAGTTCTTTGATGACCTGAATAAGTATGGTACTAGTGGATACAACATCGTCGGTCACAATATCTGCAAATTCGACATCCCTGCTCTTAAGAAGCTCAAGGGTGAGAGGTTTGAGTTTGATGTTCGAGATGTCTGTATTGACACTCTTGTTCTTGCTCGTTTGATCTACTCGAACATCAAGGACACTGACGTTGGCCTTATGCGTTCTGGAAGGCTCCCTAAGGCTCTCTATGGTTCCCATAGCTTGAAGGCTTATGGTTACCGCATGGGTGAGCTTAAGGGCACCTACGGTGAACAAGAGGACGCATGGGACAAGTTTACTCATGAGATGTATGAGTACAACAAGCAGGACGTTGTGGTTACCCTTAAGTTGTTCCAGAAGCTGATGGCCAAGGGTTACCCCCTTAAGGCAATCCAGCTTGAGCATGACATTGCTTGGGTGATGGCTAAGCAGGAACGCAATGGGTTTGTCTTTGATAAAGATCAAGCAACCAAACTCTATTCCGAATTGGCAGGTAAGCGACAGGTTCTTTATGAGAACCTTGTTTCCAAAGGTGGGTCTTGGACTGTCTATAAGGGAGACAAGATCTACAAGCGAGATAACGCTAAGCGTGGCATCAAGGCGGGTGTCCCTTACCCTCAGTATGAAGAGGTTACCTTTAACCCCAATAGTCGCCAACACATTGCCAAGGTTCTCATGGATCGAGGCTGGGAGCCTACTGAAATGACTCCTACAGGTGCCCCTAAGGTTGATGAAGAGACTCTGAAGACTGCTAAGGGTATTGATCTTACTGAGGACATCTTGGAGTATTTGCTTATTAACAAGCGCATTGCACAGCTTGCTGAGGGTGACAATGCGTGGCTAAAGTTGCTGAAGGATGATCCTGATGGTTACACTCGCATTCATGGTTCTGTTAATCCTAATGGGGCTGTCACTGGCCGTGCAACTCATGCTTATCCTAATGTTGCACAGGTACCTGCAGGGAGATCTCCCTATGGGGAGGAATGTAGGTCTCTTTTTAGAGTACCTACTGGATGGTATGAAGCGGGCATCGACGCTTCAGGTCTTGAGCTTAGGTGCTTTGCTCATTTTCTCTATCCTTATGACCATGGGGAATACGTGAATGAGATCTTGAATGGTGACATTCATACCCATAACCAGAAGATGGCAGGGTTGCCTACAAGAGACAACGCCAAGACATTTATTTATGGCTTCCTTTATGGAGCAGGCGATGCAAAGATTGGCGAGATCGTTGGTGGATCTTCGGCTGATGGTAAGCGCCTAAAGGAGAAATTCTTTCAGTCTGTCCCTGCTATTAAGCAACTTCGACAAGACATCGAGAGAACTCTCATTACATCCTCTGAGTGGGTCGGGGGTGTCAATAAGGTAACTTGGAGGAAACGTGTTCACCCTGATAACAGCAATCTTAGTATTACTCATAGTATTCTTGGGCTTGATCGCAGGGTTGTTTATGTGCGAAGCCCTCACTCGGCTTTGAATACCCTTCTTCAGTCTGCAGGTGCCCTTATCTGCAAGAAGTGGGTGTGTCTTGTTGAGGAGAACATGCGTAAAGCAGGGTATAAGCATGGTTGGGACGGGGACTTTGCCATGATGGCGTGGCTCCATGATGAGGTACAGGTTGCCTGTCGCACAAGGGAAATCGCAGAAGACTGTGTGAGAATTGCTCAGGAGTCTATGAGGCAAACTCAGGAGTTCTTTAAGTTTAACTGCCAGTTGGACACCGAAGGCAAGATTGGTGCCAACTGGTTCGATTGTCACTAAGGAGTAGTTATGATTCGTAGACCCATGACCGTAGAAGAGATTGAAAAGATTCTTAAGAGGGAACCTAAGGAGGTAATGGCTTTGTGTAAGAACCCTAAAAAGGGCACTGTTGACATTAAGTGGCTCTATAAGACGGATCCTGTTTTTGGGACTGCAGGTGGTGCCGAAGTTCGATTGAATGGTAAACTGCTTTTTATGCACATCCCAAATCCCTGTAAACTTTATGAAGACTGGACTGACAAAGAAATCTTTTATGAGATTCTTGAACGTCTTGGCTATGAAGTTGATTGGGAAGAAGAGAGTGTTTACTATGAGGGGCCTCAGAAAGAAAATGAATAAGTATATTAGTTTTCTTAAGTATATTGAACAGAACAATCCGAAATTTCAGGCGGACTTCTGTCGTGAGAATGCCAAGCTGATTGCTGAGGCGGCATCTAGGGGGCACATTACTTGCCTTAATTACTATAGTGAAGCTACTAATTATTGGAAGCTCACCTGTAAGGCATACGCTATTCTTAAGGCTTGTGAATAATGAGATATGCTTTTGTAGACGGTGATATTATAGCCTTTAAGGCATCCTCTGCTGTCCAGAAGGATATCGACTGGGGGGATGGTCTTTGGACTTGTCATGCTGAAGTAGATGACGCATGGGATTACTTTACCGACATGCTTATTGCTATTGATGAGAAGCTGAATAAGCATTTTGTTGGTGAAGAGATTACCTATGTATTCTGTTTCTCAGATGAGGATAACTTTAGGAAAACCTACAATCCTGACTATAAGTCCAATAGGCGATCTAATCGTAAACCTTGTTGTTACAAAGGTCTTGTAGACAAGATTAAAGAAACCTACATTTCTCATACAGTCAAGTACCTTGAAGCTGATGATGTTGTGGGTATCTACTGCACTAGTCCTGCCTATAAAGATATTTGTGTCGCAGTGTCTATGGACAAGGATTTCAAGACAATCCCCGGTTACTTCTATGATTTCGGTAATGATGTCTTGCATAACATCACTGAGAAGGACTCCAAGAAATGGCTGTGTTATCAGACCCTAGTAGGGGACGTTACAGACGGCTATAAGGGGTGTCCCACTTATGGCCCTGTGAAAGCCAATAAGCTCCTTAATGGGCATCCTGATTCTGAATGGTGGCCTGAGGTCTTGAAAGCATTCAAGTCTCAGGGTCTTACTGAAGAGGATGCCATTAGAGAGGCAACTATGGCTAGAATCTTGCACTATGAAGATTACCCTTTAGGTGAATCTGAGGGTCTACCTAAGAAGTACAATCCTTTTTAATCAATACTAATACCACTAGGGCTATTTTTAATTAAATCAATAGTCCTAGGTAGGAGGAAGACATGAACAAAGAAGAAAACAATGTTGTTGAAGAAGAAGAGTTCCCTTATGTTCCTAAGGATCTCATTGAGAGACTTGAGGATATCTTCGACATTCGAAAGATGATTTGGTATGAAAAGAGTAATGAGACTCTTCTAGGTATTCAACAGGTTGTTACCTACCTTAGAAATAAATACGATAAACAGAATGGAGATAACTAATGGGTGGACTCTTTAGTAAGCCTAAGGTTCCTGAGGTTAAGGTTCAGGCCCCTGCCATTGAGCAACCTGTGCTCGAACCTGAGGCTCCTGAAATGGGTGCTGAAGAAACTGCGGAACACAAGAAGAACAAGGGCAAGAAGGCCCTGAGGATTGAACATGTGGGTTCTGGCAGAGGGACTAACATCCCTAAGTAACGTGTCTAGGATTGGTGTCTTGCAACCTAATGATGGAGACATCCTAGAACAGATCATCGACAAGGGTTCGAAGATCATCAAAGATGACCCTGACTCCCTCCCTTTCATTAAGAAATATGCTGACGTAAATGTAGTGCGTAAGTTTCTTAAGGGTGTCATTAGTGGTGAATTTGAAGACTTCATCATCCTTGTTTTCTATAACAAAGAAAATGCTCTCTCGGGTGCATCCCTAGTGTCTAGGGGGAGACCTTGGTATGCACCTGAGGGAGTAACTTTTCTAAATGAAGAGTGCACTGTAGCTTTCCAAAAGGGTTTGGGGTTGTCTAGAGCAATGGCTTATGCTCTTGAAAATAGAGCGTGTACTAACGTAAGACTGCTGGCCTTCTCTAATGCTAATACGCTCAACAACAAGATGTTGGAGAACACCTATGAGAAACACTTGGGTTACTCTTCATACAAAACTTTTTACAAGGAAATTTAATGGGATTTTTTAGTAAGATCACTAAGCCTTTCAAGAAGGTTGTCCCCAAGATTACTGGTAGAGGCAATAGTGGTCAGAGTGCCCCTGAGGCTCCTACGCCTGCTCCTGAGCTTGAGCTTACGAACCCTGAGGGTGAAGCTGAGAAGAAGGAAGAAACCGAAAAGGTTCAGCTTCGTAAGGGTAAGAAGGGTCTTAGAATTAAGAAGGCAGGGAATGCTGATGTGTCTGCAGGTGCAGGCCGTAATCTAGTTTAACATGAGGGATATGTGGTATGGCTAGCACTGAACATCAGGCAGGCAATATCCCTCTTGAAGGAGCTAAGACGACCTATGACAAACTCACGACAGACAGAGACCCGTACACACAGAGAGCAGAGAAGTGCGCAACCTACACGATCCCTATGCTCTTTCCTAAGGAGTCTGATGATGGTGGTACTAACTATTCCACTCCTTACAATTCTGTGGGTGCTAGGGGTCTTAACAATCTTGCCTCTAAGCTTCTTCTTTCTCTGTTGCCTCCTAATCAACCTTTCTTTAGACTGGGGTTGGACGCGGAGTCGACTGTAGCTCTTAATGAGTCTGCTGACGACCAGCTGAAGGACAATATCGAATACGGTTTGTCCATGATGGAACAACAGATGATTAAGTACATGGAGTCTCAGTCTCTTAGACCGACTCTGTTTGAAGCCATTAAGCAACTTATCATTGCAGGCAATGCACTTCTGTTCCTGCCTCCTGCTGAAGGTGGTATGAGGTGCTATACTCTTCGTGAGTACGCTGTTCAGAGAGACACTATTGGCAATGTCCTTCAGATTGTTGCTAAGGACACTGTTTCACGTGGTAGCCTTCCTGATTCCATGCAGTCTGTTCTCCCTGATTCTGGTGAACCGACTATCAACGAAAAGGTCGACATCTATACCCACATTTACCGTGTGGCTAGTGGAGACACCTATCAGTGGGAATCCTATCAGGAGATTGAAGGTGAACCTGTTGCGGGTAGTGAGCAGACTTACCCCGCAAACAAGAGTCCTTGGATTCCCCTTAGATTCAATAAGAAGGACGGTGAACACTACGGTAGATCCTTTGTTGAGGATTACCTTGGCGACCTTATCTCCCTTGAGAATCTCTCTAAGAGCATTGTGGATATCTCCATGATTGCCTCTAAGGTTCTCTACCTCGTGTCTCCTGCTTGTCAGACGAACATCAGGGCTTTGGCTAAGGCAGAGAACGGTTCCTTTGTTAGGGGCCGTATGGAGGACGTTGTTCCCATGCAACTCAATAAGAGCATGGATATGCAGACGGTACTCACTACAGCTCAACAGATTGAGTCTCGTTTGTCTTATGCGTTCCTCTTGAACTCTGCAGTCCAGAGTGGTGCTGTTGGTAGAGACAGAGTTACCGCAGAAGAGATTAGGTATGTTGCGGGTGAACTTGAGGATACCCTAGGTGGTGTCTATTCTCTCCTGTCTCAGGAGCTACAGCTTCCTCTCGTTGCCTGTGTCTACAATCAGATGCAATCTCAGGGTTTGCTCCCTGTGGTTGACGAGAGTATTGCAGAGATTGAGCCCTCCATCATCACGGGTATTGATGCTCTTGGTAGAGGGCAGGATCTTAACAATCTAGCTCAGGCTTTGCAGTTGATGCAACAGTTCCCTGAGTTTCTACAGGCTCTCAACGTTGGTAATCTTGCTACTAGGATTTTTGCGGCGGCTCATATTGATGCTACGGGTCTAGTGAAGACTCCTGAGGAACTTCAGGCAGAACAACAGGCCGCTATGGAACAGTATGCCCAGCAACAGGGTATTGACGCAGGTGCACAGATGGCTGTCAATGAAGCGCAACAGGCGCCTGAATAACTAAAGGATAACTAATGACTGACTTTAATGAACCTCAGTCTCTCACTGAGGAGGCTGAAGCACAGGGTATCGAAATCATGGAGTCTTCTACGACTCAGGTTGAGGTTGACCCTGATATTGGAGACCCCCTTCTTCAGAACGAAAAGTCGGGGGAAGAACATAATGAAGAACAAGCTAATGGAACTGAAGGCCACGCTGATGATGTGGCTGTTCATGATCGAAATGAAGATCAAGAGAATCTTCAAGAAGAAGTAGACAAGCACGAAAAGGCTATTGATGCCGTGAAGACCTCCCTTAAGGCAAAGGGTGTTGACTTCAATAAGGCTGTCCGAGAATATCAGGAGCATGGCAAGCTCTCCGATGAAACCGTTGCTGAACTCGAGAAGGCAGGCTATCCTTCTGAGGTTATCGAGGGTTTCATTGAGAGTCGAAAGGCTCTTGAATCTCGCTTCACTGAAGCTGTTTATGATTCCGTAGGGGGTACTAAGGAGTACAATCGTATTGTTGATTGGGCATCCAAGAACCTCCCTCAGAAGACGATTGACTCCTTTAACAGAGCAATCGACAACAATAATCTGGAAGCTGTCTCCCTCATGCTTGAAGGCATGAAGTCTAAGATGACTTCCAAGATGGGTACCGCTAATAAGTCTATTCATGGCGGTACGGCCACTCCTGTGAATCGTCCTAAGGGGTTTGCAAATAAATCTGAAGTGATCGAGGCTATGAGCGATAAGCGCTATGGTAGGGATCCTGAATACACCCGACAGGTCGAACAGAGAATGTGGGCCACTAGTGTTTAATTTTATCTATAACAACAAATCTTATATACTTTAAAAGGAAAATAATTAAAAATGGCTGCTCTTGCTGCTACTGGTATTTCCAATCCTGGTCAGGCTCTCTCTGCGGGCGATCGTGAAGCACTCTTTATGAAGGTCTTCACGGGTGAAGTTCTGACTGCTTTTGCTCGCACCTCCGTTATGATGTCTCGTCATCAGGTTCGTACTATCTCTCATGGTAAGAGTGCTTCGTTCGCTGTGATGGGTCGTACCCGTGCTAAGTATCTTGCTCCGGGTAACTCCCTTGATGACCAGCGTAAGAAGATGGAACACAATGAACGTGTCATCGCCATTGACGGTCTCCTTACGGCTGACTGCCTTATCACGGATATCGACGATGCGATGAACCATTACGACGTTCGAGTCGAGTATTCCCGTCAGCTTGGTGAAGCTCTCGCTATGGGCGCTGACTGTGCTATTATCAATGAGCTTGCCAATGAGGCCGCTAAGGACGCTGAGTTCAAGGATGGTAACATTCCTGACAATGGTACGGATGCCGACAAGGTTCTCGGTACGGGTAAGGCCTTTGAGTTTGTTACGGGTCTTGATGTTACGCAGGAAGCCACGTATGGCAATAAGATTCTTGAGGGTCTCCTTGCGGCTCGTGCTCAGATGACGAAGAACTACGTCCCGCAGGGTGACCGCTATTGCCTTCTCACGCCTGAAGGCTACTCTGCTGTCATGAAGGCTCTTATGCCTGATGCGGCTAACTATCATGCCCTCTTTGATCCGAACACTGGCAAGCTCCAGACGATTTGTGGCTTTGAAGTCATTGAAGTACCGCACCTCCTGAATGATGGTATTGATGGCAAGCATGCTCTTAATACGCAGATCAAGACTGCGGGTCTTCAGGGCATTGTCTTCCATCGTTCTGCTGTTGGTACGGTGAAGCTCAAGGATCTCGCTATGGAACGTGCTCGTCGAGCCGAATATCAGGCTGACCAGATCATTGCCAAGTACGCGATAAACTAACCTGTCGCGTAATCTTTTCTAAATAACGGGAAACTCTTTTTAGACAACCCGATTGAAGCCAAATAACTCATAAAACAGTATAGGTGTATACAGAGATGAGTAACTATAATGAAACTCTAAATAAATATGTTGCGGGGTTCGTAGATGCAGACGGAGCCCTTAGTTTTTACTTTAATAAGACTGTAGACGGTCATTTTCGTATATGTCTACAGTTTTCAATTGTTCAGATCGACAATAGAGGGAGAGGCTTTAAGCTCCTTCAAGATCTAAGAGATGCCTACGATGTAGGGAGCATCCACAATATAGAAGTTAAGAATCAAAAGTGTTGGCGGGTGTCGAGTAAGAATGACTTAGAAAAGTTCTTGCCGCACATCATCAAACACATGGTGATTAAAGGAAAGCATTTCCAAAGAATGCTTGATAAACGTAGAGAACTTTCAGGAGTTAATCTCACCCAAGAGCAGGTGGATGAGCTTAGAAAGTTTGCTAAAGAATCTAGGGCTGATACAGGCCCAACTAGATACAAAAAGAATGCTAGCCCTGCATGGTTAGCAGGATACATTGATGGTGATGGGTATCTAAGGTGTTCCGATAGAGAACACTGGCTTAAGATCCATGTACAAAAATCTGATGTTTGTTCTGTAGAACTAATCCAAAGCACGTATGGTGGTAATATCTACAAGACAACGAAAGAAAATATTAAAGAGTTTAAATTAAACTTTGGTGCATCGTTCTACGGAACTGCTACTAAAGTATTAAAGGCAATCATCCCGCATCTTAGGCTTAAAAGACATGATGCTGAGATGATCCTTTATTGGCACAAGCAACGACTAAATGAAAAGAACCCTAAGGGGTAAGCGATAGTCTAGCGGACAAGTATGTTCGTTTGGGGTCACGGTGGTCTCCGTCCCGAAGCTGTCGGTATCTTCGTTAAGACTGCTCAGGCTTAATAGATGACCATTGAAGAAGTAAAGAAGGCTTACGAGACTACTTACTTCTGTCAGGTGCACAAGTGGGGGTATCAGCTTACCCCCGAGGAGGCTCAGAAACTGGGTCTCCTTAGTGCAACTGCAAAGCCTGTTAAGCCTCGAAGAACCGTCGAAAAGAATAACAACAAGGAAGAATAATGATTGTAACTCCTAGCACTGAACTTGATGCAGTAAATGAAATTTTGTCATCCGTAGGCTCTAGCCCTGTTAATTCTCTTGAGGATGATGCTAATGTGGATGTGCTGAATGCTGTAAGAATCCTTAAGACTGTCAGTCAAGAGATCCAGTCTAGGGGTTACAGCTTTAACACTCTCACCAGTGTTACCTTGAAGCCTGACTCTTTTACTAACAAAGTTGCTTATGGTAGAGACTTCCTAAGGGCTGTCTCTACTAGCTATAAGTTCGTGAGCAGAGAAGGCTATTTTTATGATCTTGATTCAGGGAATCTAGAGTTCCCTGAAGGCATCACTCTGGATGAACTTGTCAGGGAGCTTCCTTTTGAGGAGCTTCCTCAGGTCTTCAGAAAGTATATTACTGTTAGAGCCAGTAGAGTCTTTCAGATGAGGTATCTTACCTCTGCGGACATCGACGCACATCTTCAGCTAGAGGAGAGTGCGGCTTATGCAGACATTGTAGACTATGAACTGACGGATGGTAACTATAACATCCTCAATGATGACCAGTTCATTAGTCAGCAGACTCAGAGGAGCTAAACATGCCTCTAGTATCTCAAAGCATTCACTCATTTAAAGGTGGTGTCTCTCAACAACCTGACACCATCAGATTTCCCGATCAGGTAACTGAGCTTGTCAATGGGTTTCCTAATGAAGTTGAGGGTCTACAGAAGAGACCTCCGACTCTTGCAATCAAACGTTTGTCTGACCATGTTGACGCTACAAAGAAGAAGTACCATGTAATCAATAGAGACGAACAGGAAAAGTACATTCTCCAGATTGGCTCTGGGGAGTACCAGATTTTTGATCTTAATGGTGAGCCTAGGACATGCAAGTTTGAAGATGATGCGTCAAAACAGTACATTACCACTAGTGACCCTAAGGGCAAACTAAAGGCAGTTACTGTTGCTGACTACACCTTTGTCTTGAATACTGAGAAGGAGGTTGGTGCTGTAGAAGGCACGTCACCATCGGGTAAAAAGGATACTGCTCTAGTGTACATCAAGAATGCCCAGTATGCTAAGACTTACGCCATTTATGTGGAGGGCAGGTATATGTGCGGTGTTATTACACCTGACGGAGGTGAGGCTAAGCAGGCTGTCCAGACTACTACTGCCTTTATTGCTAGAGCATTGTATGCACTTCTTAATACTGGTAAGAAACCTGATGGTGGCAATCCTGACGTTGGTGGCACCTATGATGACCTGTTGAATCAGGTTGGTGGTATAGCGTCTATGGGTTACTCTAGGTCTAGTGCAAGCATGAGTGCCTATAACGTAGGTCTAGTAGGAGACTCTGTTATTACGATTCAATCTAAGTCTGGGTGGGATCCTCCTAATGTCCTCGTTAAGGACGGCTTTGGTAACCAGAATGCTATTGCTTACATGGGTAAGGTTACGGCTGTTAATAAGCTCCCTCCGATTGCCCCTGAGGATTACATCATGCAGGTGTCTGGAGAGAAGAATTCCGGAGATGATGACTTCTATGTAAAGTGGGACAACAAACATAAGGTGTGGAAGGAAACTGTAGCACCTAGGATCCCCACTAAGATCAACCCTAAGAATATGCCTCATGCTATTGTTAGGCAGGAGGATGGAAGTTTTCTTCTTAAGAAGCTCCCGTGGGTTGATAGGGGCTCTGGTAATGAAGACACTAACCCTGATCCTTCGTTCATTGGGAGGAAGATTAACGATATCTTTTTCTATCGTAATCGCCTAGGGGTCATCGCTGATGAATCCATTATCCTTAGTGCAACCAACGACTTCTTTAATTTCTGGTTTAAGTCCTCTGCGGCTATTGCAGACACTGACCCTATTGATGTCTCGGTTTCCTCTAATAAGGTTGCCATTCTGACTCACGCTGTACCCTTTGCAAGAGAGCTTATGTTGTTCTCTCGTGAAGGTCAGTTTGTATTGTCTAGTGATGGTGTCATGACCCCTAAGAGTGTCAAGTGTGACCAGATCACTAACTTTGACTATGACACGAATGTTCAACCTATCTCTATTGGCCCTTCGATCTTCTTTGTGAATGATCGAGTAAACTACTGTTCTGTGATGCGCTACTACTCCTTGCAGGACGTGGCTGACCTTAAGGATGCTGAAGACGTAGCCGCACATGTGCCTACGTACATTCCTAAGGGCATCACTAGACTCTCTGGGAACACCACAGAGAACGTAGTTACGGCTATCTCTTCTACTACCCCTAATATCGTATACTGTTATAAATTTATTCTTGTTAATGCCACTAGTGAACAACAGGCTTGGTTTAAGTGGGAATTTGCAAACAAGAATTCTGAGGTTCTTCTAGCGGAGTTTGTTGACTCAGAGCTTTATATTCTTATTAACTCTCCGAGTGGTCTGTATCTAGAGAAAGCGTTGTTGACAGGTAATGCTGTTGACTTCTCTGATGAGCCCACTAGGCTCTTTATGGATCGTAAGAAGAAGTACACAATTCCTCAGTCCAATAAGTACAGTGACTATGAGGATTACACTGAGGTGTCCCTTAAGGATATCTACGGTGCTATACCGTCTACTAAGGATCATAAGTATTTCATTGTCACTAAAGACGGTTACGTTACTGAGGTTACTGACTGGGATTCCAATGGTGTCTTTAGGATCCAAGGGGATATGAGGGGTGTTGAGGTGTTTGTGGGCCTTACCTACAAATTCTGTGTGACTCTCTCTAAGCAGGCCATTAAGAGGAATACGGATACTGGAGGTGTTATCTCCGAGATTGAAGGCAGACTACAGCTTAGGTACTTCTGGTTTAACTATAGTAAGTCTGGTGTATTTGAGTGCAAGGTCGATAATGACCTTAAGGAAAAGCATTTTAAGTATAGATTTACTGGTAGGAACCTTGGTGAATCTCCGACTATCTTGGGGGCAAACAAGGTTTACACGGGTAAGTTTAAGTTCCCAATTCAAGACAATAATGATGAAGTAGTCATTACTGTCTGCTCCGACAATGTCCAACCTATTAATCTGATTTCAGGGGGTTGGGAAGGTCTTTACATTAGAAGGAATAGTAGCGTATGAAGTTGAAACCCTTAACTCCTGAGCAGAATAACATGCTTTGTGACATCGCAATTCATGCTATGGAGAGCTGTGTCTGTAATGAAGTTGAAATCCCCATTGAACACTTTGTTTATGAAGGGGTGTATTACAGAACCTGTTTTATCCCTAAGGATGTAGCTATTATTGGTGCATACATCAAAATCCCTACCACTGTAATTGTCAGTGGGGATTGTTATGTTACCCTAGGGAATACTGTAGGGAGGCTTAAGGGTTACAACGTCATTCAGGCTGAAGGTGGTCGTAGGCAAGCCTTTAGGGCACTTGAAGACACGCACATTACGATGTGCTTTAGGACTGATAAGGTTGATCTAAGGGAATGTGAGAAAGAGTTTACTCCTGAGTGGATGCTATTAACAACTAATAGAAAGGAATTGATTAAAGAATGAGTGGTGTCGTAATCGGTGTTGGCGCCGCTGTTGGTGCAGTAATTGGTGGTGGCAGTTCTCTACACGGTATCTCTAAACAGAACCGTAGCATGGTGAAAGCCTTCAAGAAGCAGATGCACTACCTTCAGCTAAACTATAACTACAATCAGGCGTCACTTGACAGGCAGGAAAGATCAATGTACGACTCTGCCCTAGGTGAGTTGTTTTCTTTGTCTCTTAACGCCTACCAGAACAATTCACAGATTGAAGCGGCTATTGCTGAGACAGGTCTTGACGGTAGATCTCAAGATAAGATCAAGCAGACAATTAGTGGGCAGACTCTGAGACAAGAGACGGCAACTAAGGAAGCCTACCTCAATGATGTGTGGAATGTAAGGTTCCAGAAGGACGCCCTTTATATTCAGACTAAGGCATCCGTTGAGCAAGCTAGGGATAACCTCAACAATAACCTTATTGGTGGCTCTAGGGCTTTCCAACAGTTCCTCAGTGGTGCAATCACTGGTGCCACTATGGGTGCCGCTACTGCAGGTATTGGTAGTGCCGTTGGTGGTGCCCTTGGTGGTGCCGCTTCTTCAGCCGCCGCATCTACTGCTACAGGTGCTTCTGCAGGTATCGGAGGTGCAGGGGCTGTTAGTACCTCTCTAGGTTCTGGATTCCTGTCCTCTTATGGTCTTGCGGCTAACAGTGCAGTTGCGGGTGGTGCTGCTACTACTGCCGCTTCTACGGGTCTGTCCTCAGGAGCACTGGCGGGTATTGGAGGTGCAGGAACCATTGCCTCTACTGGTATTAGCGGTGCATCCTCTAGTGCGTCTATTGCGTCCAATACTAGTGGTAACTTCCTTGGTAACGTAATGGCTAATTACCAACAGTACAAACCCTATGTTGACTTCGTACAGCAATGGGCTAACTATTACAACTCTAACATTACCCCTAGAAAACGAGGAGGTTACTTTTACTAATGGCTTATAAAAATTCAGATGGAAATTCCTCCATTGCCAATCAGTGGGGACAGTGGAGATATTTCAACTCTGCTTTGGATAAACTAGGTAATGCTAAGCCTGCTACAATTTCTATCAACGAAAATAATGTAACTATCCCAGAAGCAGATAATTGGCTTGAATGTTTTAAGGATGTAGCTAGGGCTGTTAAAGGTGGTCTTGAGGCTAAGAAGGAGTTGTCTTATAAGTTAGCCGATGATTACCTTAAGTCACATTCTCTTGAACAGTACCGTGAAGAGATGACCAAGGGTCTTGTGCCATTCCAAGATGACCCTCTTGCAATGGCTAGACTTAAAGAGTCCCATGGCCAGATGCTTTTCCAGTACATCACTGAGGACTTTCAACGAAGAGTAGACACTAATGAATTTAAGGGAAAGGCTCCTGAAGAGGTCGATGCAGAGTTCTTTAAATTCATGCGTGAGAATGTGTCTGATGTAGCAAAACAGTTTGGTTACAGCTCTGAGGATGTGTTCTTTAACAGGGGTGTCTTTGCTAACTCTCCCGCAGAACGCATCAAGATGATGACACGTCAGAAAGAAGTTGAACATAAGTTTAACGTTCAGGACATGTTCATCACCGAATCTGCCAAGGTTCATGCAATCATCCAGAATGGTGGTAATGCGGAAGCACTTGTTGGTGCCCTTAGGGAAATGGATCTTACCGTTGGTAGGTTCCTTGATCCCGAGCATCAAAATAAGCTGTGGACTAGTGTCATCAGTTCTCTTGAGAACAGTCCTGAAGGGTTCTTTACTCTACAGCAACTTGCAGACTCTAAGGATCTACCGTTTGCTAATGGCGTAACCCTTAGGGAATATCTTGGTGAAGACGGTTATAAGACTTCCCTTATTAAGGCTTATAACTATAGGTACAAGAGAGACACTAAGGCATATCTTGACTATCAGAACGGTCTTGATAATCTAGCAAATAGTGGAGAGCTTTCTGTGCTTGAAGCCATTAGAAACAGTGAACTGGAAGCTAATGGCAACATCCTTACGGACAGGGTAAAGGACATCGAAAAGGCTGTAGACAGGGCTAGAGAAGTACAAAGAAGTGCCTTGAGATCCACTGCTGTAAAGGCTCAACAGGAACAAAAGGCTCTTATCAAGCAAAACCTCGCTAAGAAGTTTCTAAAGGACGCATCGCTTGGAAAGGAGCTTAAGAGTAGCGACTCTTCTGATCTCTCTTCAGATGATATAAATGTTGCATTTGACTCTATGATTGAGAGTGGTGAGATCACTACTGAGGGTGCCATCGGGATTGCAAAGAACTCTTCTGTTCCCTTTAGGGACAATCCTGCAAGACGCTATTTCAAGGACAAGGCTGAAGCGGCTAGTGAGAAGCTGACTGGTATTACGTCTGACTATCTCAATAGTGGGATGAAGCCTGAGACTATTCCTAAGGAGCCCCCTGAGGAGATCACTCAGATGATTGAGCTGTACCGTACTGATCCTCAGTCTTTCTTGTATGCTACTGGTAGCACTAAGGGGTTCACTGAATCTATCCACGGTGCTATTCTTCTAATGGAAGGGGGTAGGTCTTGGGAAGATGTTGTAAAGAGAACTGCAGGCTTTGAAAAACTCAAGGCTGACTCCAAGGGAAGAGCAAAGATTGAGGGTCTTAGAATCAAGGTTAACACTGGTGTAACTGAGATCTCTAAGGTTATTGGTACCGAGATTGACCAAACAGGCAAGGACTTCATCTACAATATGGCTTGCAGATTTGTAGGCTCTGGCGAGTCTCCTAGTAGAGCCGTAGAGTTGGCTAAGGATGTCTACAGAAATCAGTACGTGACTCTCCTAGGCACTAGTGTCCCTGCTAGAGTGTTTACCTCTAGAGCTTATGGCAATGCTGATCCTAAGATGGCTAAGGAGCTATTTAGAGAGGAGTTCGACTATGGTGATGACTCCAAGTATTCTGTAGATTACAACGAGGAGTCTGGAAGGCTTGTTGTGTATGAGAAGGGGACGTATAACTACGTTAAGTCCTACACGACTGAGGACATCCAACGTACCCTTGACAAGGCCGCTGAAAGAAAGGCTAAGGAGCTTGAAAAGAAAATGAATGCAACTGTCTTTGATAGACTTTCTGAACTAAAGAGTGGAACTGACTAATGAATCCTAGACGTAGTGCTTGGGGTGACTTCGAGAATACGGAGCATCCCTTTGATAGTATCATTAAGGATACTGCTGAAAGATATGGCTTGAATCATACCCTATTCAGGCGACAACTGTATCAAGAATCGCGATTTAACCCTAACGCTGTGTCTCGTGCAGGTGCTATGGGTGTTGGTCAGATCATGCCTAAAACTGCAAAGGCTTATGGTGTGACCGACCTTAGCACCCTTAAGGATCCCTTCTTTAACATCGACCTTGCAGGTCGTATTATGAAGGATAACCTTAAGTACGCTAAGGGCAATCAATATGCGGCATTGGCTATGTACAATGGTGGTACTGCCGCAATGAAGAATTACCTTAAGGGAAACTACAAGGGTCTCCCTAAGGAAACTTGGAATTACATTGACACCATCGGTGATGATGACAGGTGGGGAGAACAGAAGGTAGATGAACCTGTCCCTACCGTTAATCCTAGTGAGCCCCCTAAGCAGGAGCCTCTTGAGGATTCCTTGATTGACAGGAAGCCTGTATTTACTAGCCTTGATTTGCCTGAGTCGTCTAAGGAGATCAAGCCCTTTATCAAGGATCCTGTTGATGAGGATGCTGTAAGAGCGGCTCTTGCTAATACTACTAGGAGCAGGCTTATTGGCATCAGTTTTCGCTCAAAGCGTTGGGCTGACAATCGTTATGTCTATGACCCTTCTCAGGATACATCGGATGAGCCTCAGGTCGGCTTTGCGGGCGGCTTGAAGCACGGTTATGTGCCTACATACCTTAAGATGTCCTTTGCTGACGGAAGTATCTTTGGTGAACAGTTTGCGCCTTCGGATGAACAAAGGGGGGAAATTCTAGGCAAAGTAGGGTACAACATGGATAGGTACTATGCTGTACTCAATGGTGCTACTTCGATGGAGGATGTCGAAGAAAGACTTAAGATCAATGAGGAAGTAATCAAGTATAGGCAGGCTGAAGCTAAAGCCGGTTGGTTCTCTTCGATTACTTCTTCTATTGGTAGTGCTGTTGTGGATCCTTTGTCTTATGTACCCGCACTTGGTGCGTACGGTATGGCAGGTAGGGTGCTCACAGGTGCCGCTTTGGGTGCTGTTTCTAATCAGATTGATACCTATGTATCTGGTGCAGAACATGACATCATGGAGGACATGCTTGTTGGTGCCGCGTTTGGTGCAGGTATTGAGTTTGCATTCAAGGGCCTAGGCAAGGGAGGCCATTATGTGGGGGACACTGCACGAAGAGCTAGTATCATTAGGGAATATCAGGAGGCAGGTAAGGATCTTCCTTCTGAGGTCTTTGATGGTATTGGAGGTTCCACTAAGGTCGCTAAGTCCTTGAACAATCTTCTTGACAACATCGAACGCAGAGTTCCCCTTGTGTCTACTAAGGGTGTATTTCAGGCTCTTGAGTCTGCTAACTTTAGAAAGTTCTGTGAGTCTGTCTTTGTAGACCGTGGCTCTGGTTATGTGGATGAGAACGGTGTTCACTATGCAACTAGGTTCCAAGGGCAGACTGTAGAGGAGAAACTTAGAGCCGCTCAGATTGACTTTGAGAACTTTGAGTCAGGCTATAGAGAGAGTTTCAACAACCTCAGAAAGCTGGGACATGATGATGCAGAAATCAATCTAGCTATTTGTCAGGCTATTGAGAACGGTGTAACCCCTTCCAAGTTTGTAGGTAATGAAGAGTTCAGTAAGATCGTAGAGTCTACTAAGGATTTCCTTCAGAAAACCTCTAAGGTTGGCCAGAGGGGTGGTTATGTCCCCAGAGTAAGCGACCCTAGAAAGGTTGGTGACTTGTTTGACCCTAAGCTCCCTAGAGGGCCTCAGGTAGAGAGACTTGTTGATGAGCTTTCTCACGCTCTTGTTGACGGCGCAGTCCATAAGCCTGAAGTAAGACAGAGAATCCTTGACTACTACAAGAAGAATGTCTACGATAAGCTCAAGGCAGAAAGGGAAGCACAGATTGCCGAGCAAGACAAGAAAAAGGACATAAAGTACCAAAAGGTAGCTAAGGCTTCCAATAAGATTATTTCTGACAAGGCCGCTCAAGCCTCTAGAAGTATTGAACGCATTCAAGAAAGAGGAGACGTTAGAGGTGACAATCTAGCTGATAAATACAATGAGCTAGAACCTGCCTACAATAAGGCTAAGAATAAGATCTCTGAGGATATCTCTAATGACCTTGAGAAGGCTGAAGCTGACTATAACAAGGCTGTTAAGGAAGCTAAGGCTAAATCTGAGAAGAAAACCAAAGAGCTAGAGAAAGAGTACACTAAGCTAGATAAGACCTCTGATGCCGACATTGATGCCGAAATCAACAAAGAGATTGAGCGTCTTAGAAAAGAAGCTGAACTAAAGAAAGAGTTGGCTAAGGCTAAGGCTGAGACCGAAGGGAAAGCTAATGCCGCACAGAAGAGATACGACAAGTACGTAAGTACTACTCTTGTAGAGAGAGCTAAGAAACTCAAAGAGAACGCTCTTAAGGCTAGAGAGGCTAAGAAGGAAGCTCTCCTTGAGGCCATCGAAGCAGAAGAGCAGAGACTTAAGAATATCCTAGAAAGCAAGAAAGAATCCTACGAAGCTAGAGTAGAGGGTATCCAGAAGAGAGAATCCGAGAGACTTAAGGAACTTGAGGAGAAACTCGTCAAGGATAGAGACTCTATTATCGAGAAGATCGAAGCTGTAGAGAAAGAAACTGCAGATAAGATAAAAGCTAAGGAACGAGAGGTTAGCGAAGTCCAGAGGCAACAGCACAAGGCTCAGGACATGGTTAGACAGGAGAAGTTTGAGGATACTCTTGAGCCTCTACCTGATGAGCCTGACTGGGTAGACGTGCTTGAATGGATGCAGAAAGAAGCTAGGGAGGATGCTCTTGGTTGGATCGACCAAGGTACTTCCATGGGTAGGGCTATCATCACTGATGGTAACATTGCAAACATCAAGTACGACCCTGAGGTGACTAGAATCCCTTGGGATACCTCTGTTGCTACCCGTAGTGGGTTGTCTATTGACAAGCTACGTAGGGATCCTCTTGAGGCTGTCCGTATGCACCATAACAAGGTTATTGGTGACAATATCCTCCTTAGTTACGGGTGTGAGAACCTGGGTGACTTTGAGAGTATGCTTGGTAAGATGTGGTCTGAGGAGGCCAATTCTGCCGTAGGTAGTAGAGTTGACGCTAAGAAGTTTGCACAGGCTCAGGAACAGCTTATCAACATGATCTACAATAAGCACCATAGCATGTCTGATGTTAATAGCTCTTGGCTTGGTGCTATGGTGGATGTCATCAGAAACCTTACGTTCTTCTCTAAGAATGCTATGATGGGTATGGCTAATCTCTTTGAACAGGGTGAGGCTATTAAACACTATGGTGCCCTGCAGTTCTTTAAGGGTGTCCCTCTTGTTAGAGAGCTTTTTGATAATTGGGCTAAGAATGGCATGACCAATGCAGAGATTAGACAGGCTCAGTCTCTTATCTTTGGTATGTCCGTAAGAGAGACTGGTCTACTTAGAGACATTGCTACGGAATCTTTTGAGAAGCAACTACGTAGGTTCAATGGCGATAAGGCTAAGTCTATTCTTGTTGCGGCAACCGATACTCTTGCTCAGGCTTCTCCGTTTACTAAGTTCATTCAGAATACCGAGAACTCTATCGTTGAGGCTTCTCAAGGCATGTTCTTGGGTGAGCTTATTCAGTACGCTCATAACAAGTCTATTTCCAAGAAGGGCTTCCTTAATAAGGAGCTTATGCAACGCAATGGGATCTCTCAGGAGAACTTTGATAATCTACTGAAGATCCTTAAGGAATCCACTACTGTAGGTAAGAACAAGGAAATCACTATTGATAACCTTGATGCTATCCTCTCTAAGGATCCTGCCGCTCTTGCGACTCTTAGACGTATGGGCGACTATGTTGCTCACGAGGTAATCCAGAAGAACACTTTGGGTGACACTTTCCTTTGGGAGGGTTCCCAAAAGAACCCGTTCATGCAGTTGCTCTTACAGTTCAAGACGTTCGCTCTTAGATCCTACGATAAGAGACTTAAGAAAATTCTAGGTAGAATGGCTGAGGGTGATGCCCTTGGACAAGCCTATAGTATCTTCTTGTCTACCGCATTGGGCACCGTTGGTGCACTTACTAACACCCTTATTAATACTGCAGGCATGGATGAGGAACAACGAAAGGAGTACCTCAAGAAGACTCTAAAGTATGATTCTGAAGAAGGGCTTACTTTAGACACTGCTTTTCAGGCTGGTATTAATGGTGTTATGCGTTCTAGCGTTGCGGCATTCCCGTCTTTGGTTCTGAATACTCTTGATGTAAACACGGATGTCAAGACCACTACCGAAGGCTTCTCCTCTCAGAAAGAGCGGGATGAGCTGTATGGAGGCTTTGACGCCGACAAGTGGTTTAGAGACTTGGCTCCTGCATACTCTACCATCAAGTCTTTCATGGACATTGCAGGGTACTCTGCTAATGTAGCTCGTATGACGGGTGATGAAAACTTCACCGATGAGCAACTAGAGAATCACAAAGAGAAAGCTGTCAGAGCTATTCGTAATTCTACTAATATCCCATTCCTTAAGTGGGGTCTTTATAACACTCTATCCGATAAGGATGAATAACTAAAACAATGGCTTCTACTATTGCTAACTATCAGGGCAATGGGTCTACTACAGACTTCAGTGTGCCCTTTGATTATCTAGCAAAGAAGTTTGTGAAGGTCACCGTAGACTCCCGAGAGAAACTTGGGGGTGACTACGGTGACACCACTAAAGACTACTTCTTTGTAGATAAGACTACCATTAGATTCAATACAGCTCCCGCTAGTGGTGCTGAAATTATTATTCGCAGATATACGTCTGCTACTGACCGTATTGTGTCCTTTAAGGACGCTTCGGTACTCAAGGCTAAAGACCTTGATGTGTCTACCATTCAGACTATTCATATTGCTGAAGAAGGCAGAGACATCATCAATGACGCACTCATTGTAGACAAGGAAGGCAATTGGGATGCTAAGGGACACCGCATCGTGAATGTGGGTGACCCTATTGGTGACAACGATGCGATCACCCTTAAGTTCTACAAAGATGACGCTATGGGTGCCTATCAGGCTAAGCTAAAGGCTGAAGCCGCTAGGGATGCCGCTAAGGTCTCTGAGACGAACGCTAAGGCTTCTGAAGTTAATGCTAAGGAGTCTGAAGTCACCGCTAAGGCTTCTGCGGGTACTGCAGTATCTGCGGCTAAGCATGCTGATGCTGTCAAGACAGAGAACCAAGCAATCCTTGAAGAGGCTCGACAGCTCCAAACCGATATTGAAATCTCTGAGAGGAATGCTTATGACAATGCTGTAATTGCTACTCAAAAGGCTGATGAAGCTAAGGTGTCTGAGACGAACGCTAAGGTCTCTGAGAGGAACGCTAAGGAGTCTGAAGACAATGCTATGGCGTCTGAGGTGAGTGCTTCTGATAGTGCCACCTTGGCTAAGGAGCAGGTTAGTCTCGCTACTCAACAGGCTACTCTAGCTACGACTAAGGCTACTGAGGCTGAGGATAGCGCTACTGGTGCTTCCCAGTCTGCTACTGCGGCTAGTGCCAGTGCTAAGAATGCTAGCGCCTCTGCAGGTACTGCTACGACTCAGGCTACTGCGGCTAGCAATAGCGCTAAGGCGGCTAAGCTCTCTGAGGATAATGCGGCTCTGTCTAAGACTGCGGCAGGTGCATCTGAGGCTAATGCTAAGGCTTCTGAAGTTGAAGCTAAGAAGCAAGCCGATCTTGCTAAGGGTTATGCTGAAGATGCGGCTTCTGGACAGCTAAATGCTGACTGGGGAGTTACTGACCCTAAGTCAAAGGCATTCATCAAGAACAAGCCTACACTAGGCGCCCTTGCGTCTAAGGACAGCATTGCGTATAGTGAGATCACGGGTACTCCTCCTGAACAAGACCTTAGTGGTCTTGCTACTAAGAATGAGCTTCAGACGGGTCTTGCGGGTAAGGCTAATGCCTCGCATACGCATACTAGTGCTGATGTTACTGATCTTAATGTGACGATCAGTAATGCTCTTAAGCCGTATGCTACTACGAATACGGTAAACGCTGAGCTTGCTAAGAAGGCCAACGAATCACACACTCATCCGATTAGTCAGGTTACTAACCTTCAGGCCTCCCTTGATGCTAAGACTAACGATGCTACACTTCAGGTAGACCTTACGGCTATCCGTGAGAGCATCACTAATGTGTCTTCTAAGGTTGACGGTATTGGTGACACTCTGTCTCCTACGTATGCCAAGAAGCAGGCTATCTTGGATGCCTGTGATAAGGCTCTAAATGGTACTAATCCTATCCATGCAGGAGATCCCACGCTTGATGAGATTAAGTCAGCACTAGCTACCATTCAGGCTCAATTGGATCAGTTGGAAAGCAGAAGGTATATTAAGGAGACTGGTAAGAGTTCTGATGGTACCTCTTGGTATAGAGTGTGGAGTGATGGGTGGATTGAACAGGGTGGTACTTATACATCTTCAGATAATAGCAGATATCCCATCACGCTTAGCAAGAGAATGACGACAACCAATTACCATTCAACCGTGACTGGTGGATATAATGTAACATCTAGCAACGGTTTTGGATACTGCTATGACAAAACAACCTCCGGCTTTAAAGCTGTAGTTATTGAGCCTAGAGGTACTTGGTACGTATGTGGTTACTAAAGGATTACTAAATGGACGATCAAACTTTTCTTAATCAATTAGCTGAGAAACTCAGTAAGTTAGGCACTATCAGACCATTAGGTTTCCACTATCTTCACCCCTACGGAACAGTGCCTGCCGACTCTATTATTTGCAATGGTGCTACGTATTCTAGAGCTTTGTATAAAGACTTCTTTGATTACATTACAACTCAAGGGTGGGTGAAGACTGAAGCTGAATGGCAAAAGATTGCTAAGAGAGACAATGGGTTCTGCCCGTTCTACTCTTCGGGTGACGGTAGTACGAACTTTAGGACTCCTAAGTTTGCTCCTTATCAGCAGATTGCTATGGAGGTAGCTACGGATACTACTTATCATCAAGCAGGGTTGCCGAATATTGAGGGGGATACTGGCATTAATGTTGGCTCTAGTCCCTCAAGTACCCCTTCATCAGGAGCTTTCTATCACAAGACTACATCCCTTACCCATATGGTAGGCGGTGACTACAATACCACACCAGCGATTTTGTTTGATGCTTCTCGTAACTCTAATGTCTACGGTGCATCCGACACAACTCAGCCCGAAGCTCACAAATGGGTAATGTGTGTAGTAACCTACGGTGTAGCTACTAATGTAGGTTCTGTGGATATGGCCGATGTTTTGACGACCGTTTCCCAAGTTCAGGCCGATCTTGGAACGGCTGTAAAAAGCGTTAACGGTCAAAAGCCCAATAACGCTGGTAACGTAACTATAGAAGTAAAAAGCGCCTTGCCGAATTATTCGTCTTATGCTCAAGTTTCAAAAGGCGATTTCACTCCGACTAAAGACGGCTGGCTGAGGTTAGAAAACATGAGTAAGGATGACTATACGGGCGGTAAAGTCATACACAAAGCCAGCGGCGCACTACTTTTTGAGTTCTATCAAAACAGATATCCTGGGACTGCTACAGGAATTCTTCCTGTACTGGCTAGAGAAACATATACCGTTTTAAACACCGGCAATGTCTACTTCCATCCGATGAGGTGATAAATATGATTTGTCGTTATAAAATTCACGACCAAGAAACGAACGAAGTTCTTATCGCCGTAGGCGACAACATCCAATTTTTCGAATCTATGGGCTATACGGAGGTTGGTGAGGTTGAGCGAGCCTACGACGGACGGTATTTCGTAGCGGGGCATGCACCTATGATGCCGCAAGAAGAGGTTGTAACTCAGGTACGGGCGGAGCGAGACAGAAGGCTAGCAGAAACTGACTGGTACATGATGCCTGACTATCCTGCTGATCCTGAGACTCTTGAGATCGTTAAGAGCTACAGAAAGGCTCTTAGGGACATCACTCTTCAGAGTGGTTTCCCTAGAGACGTTGAGTGGCCTGTGATGCCTAAAGTGTTCTGTGAGGACACTGAAGGTACTCCGAGCATCGGACTGGCTAAAGTGGGGATCCCATAAGGTTCTCGCTTAGATTACCTATAGTGCCCCGAGAGGTGCACTCTAAATTACCTCTCAGAATACTAGGCTTTTCAGTAGCTATAGCCTTAGAGCATTCTAGTTTAACCTAAGCTACTAAACCATTAACACTAGCTTTATGCTAGAAAGGAAAATAATCATGGCTGAATTTGCTTCTAAGGGTGTTGCGGGCTCTGGTCTCGGTCTTGGTATCGCAGGTACGGCTCTTGGCCTCCTAAATAACGGAGGTAATGGTCTCCTTGGTGGTCTCCTCGGTGGAGGCAATCAGAACGTAGTGTCTGCTCTTCAGGCGGAGAAATACAAAGATGATTGACGCTAAATGGGAAGATAATGTTTTTATGATGGCTAAGCATAAACTTCTTGAAGCTATTGAGAAGCGTAACAAGGAGTCTTACCATACTGAGGGAGACATCCGAGCCTATAAGGATGCCCTAAAGGCTTTGTATTACCTCATTAGCATTGAGAAGAGCAAGTAATTCGGGTGTTTCAGTAGTCCTAAAGGACTTACGCACAGTAATTACCGTAGGACTACTGAGCCTATCTAACAGACTAAGTAAATGAATATACAAGTTTATTGGGATGGCAATGTAGGTGCCTGTGAGTATGAGAACCGTAAGGAATTCTTTACAACGAAACCCGACATTCCTACGGTTACCTTTGATGTCATCGTGTATAGCGAAGACAACAACGTAACGAAGAAGCTTTATGCCAATATCACTAGTGAGCTTACTTCTGAGGAAGTTACTGCCATAAAGCAGTTTGCTAAGGCACAGTTCACGGATAAGAGTAACACTAATTAAATAACTAAATACACTATGGAACTGGAAGTAATTAAGAAAGATGGTACCCACGAAGGCTGGGATTGGGACAAGATTGAAGTAGCTATTCATAAGGCCGCCCAGAGGGCTAACGCTACGTACTCTGAGTATGACATTGGTAAGATTAGGGGCTATATCGAGAGCATTGTCTACAGCAACTATGCTGAGGTGCCTACTGAAAAGCTACACGCTATTGTCATTGAAGCTCTTTGTAAGTATGCACCGAAGATCGGAGAATCTTATAAGGAGTTTAGAGACTATAAGAACACCTACGCTAAGGCTTTCGAAGCTGTTAAGAATGAGGCAGACACTGTCCTCCTTTTGGGAGACAAGGAAAACGCAAACTTCGATAGTTCCCTTGTGTCTACCAAAGGCTCACTCATTAAGGGATATCTTACTAAGCAACTGTATAAGCAGTTCTACCTCACTAAGGAAGAGAAAGAGGCTACTAAGGTCGGTAAGTATTACATTCATGACCTTCGAGACATGATCTTTGGATCAATCAACTGTTGTCTCTTTGACATGGCTACTGTTCTTAAGGGTGGCTTTAGCATGTCCAATGTCACCTATACTGAGCCTACGAGCGTCCTTAGTGCCCTTCAGGTGATCGGTGACATCACCCTTGTAGCTACTGCACAGCAGTTCGGTGGATTCACTATCCCTCAGATTGACAAGACGCTCCTCCCGTATGCTAAAAAAACGTATGAGCATGCGTTTAAGAAATACTTTGACCAGTGCAATATGGAGTTCGATGAAGCGTGCGCAATGGCTATGCAAGAACTCAAGCGTGAGTTGGGGCAGGGCTTCCAGTCTCTTGAACTGAAGCTAAACACTGTTCCGTGTTCCCGTGGTGACTTTGCATTCACTACGCTTACCTTTGGTGAGTGGAGCAATGATCTCCCTGAGTACGACAAGGAGTTTCTTGAGGTTATTTGTGAGACCATCCTTGATACCCGCATGAAGGGACATGGTGGTAAACAGGTTGTGTTCCCTAAGCTCGTGTATCTCTATGACTGGGAACAACACGGCAGTGATGAGCACGCTAACGTGTTCGAGAAGGCTGTTGAGTGTTCCAGTAAGTGTATGTACCCTGATTTTCTAGCTATTAACGCTCCTCATGGCACTGTGTCTGAAACCTACAGAGCGTCGAATAAGCAGTGTGTGATTCATCCGATGGGCTGCAGGGCGTACCTCACTCCTTGGAAGGATCCTGAGACTAACGAGTATGTGTCTGTTGGGCGATGCAACATTGGGGCCGTGTCTCTCAACCTCCCGTTGATCTTTAAGGCATCTAAAGGTAACTTCTGGAAAGAGCTTATGGTGAACCTTGAACAGATTCGAGAATTCCTTAAACGTCGCTACGATATGATTAAGCATGCTAAGGCTAGCACGAATCCTATGGCATTCTGTCAGGGAGGTTTCTATAAGGGCTTTCTTAAGCCTGAAGATGAGGTAGGTGAGCTTACCAAGTATATGACAGCATCTTTTGGAATCTCTGCCTTGAATGAGTTTGCTATTCTCTTTACTGGCGGTAAGGATCTTCAGACTCCTGAGGGACAGAAGGCGGCTAAGGATGTCGTTAAGTTCATCTATGATGCAGTTCAGGAGTTTAAGAAGGAGGATGGATATCTCTATGCACTCTATGGTACCCCTGCAGAGTCCCTTTGTGGCACTCAGATGACTCAGTACCATGAGTATTGTGCAAAGAATAACCTTAAGGATGAATTTGAAGGTAGAGCCTACTTCACCAATTCCTTCCATATCCACGTGTCTGCTGACATTACCCCTTTTGAAAAGCAGGATCTTGAGTTTGAACTTTTCCATCTTATCGAGGGTGGACACATCCAGTATGTCCGCATTGACAACCCAGAGAATAAGCGGGCTCTCATGAGCACGATCCTTAGAGGTATGGCTCGTGGGTTCTATCAGGGTGTGAACTTTGATGCGGCTTACTGTGAGGATTGTCACCAGCATAGCTTTAATGTTGGTAATACGTGCCCCTATTGTGGCTCTAGTAACCTGTCTGTCATTTCCCGTGTCTGTGGTTATTTGGGGTACTCTAACATCAACGGTAACTCCCGAATGAACGATGCCAAGATGGCTGAAATTAATGAACGAAAGAGTATGTAAAAGAGGATAAAGAATAAAATGAAGAATACTATGGAAGCTAAACCCAAAGAGCTTATCGGAAATCTCCAGAAGGAACTTTCGAACTGGTTTCTGAAGACGCACTGTAGAAATTACCAAGGGAAGGACTCCCAACTGTACAAGGATTGCACAATCTTGTATAGCAAGTGTATTGCTGAAGAGTTCAAGGAATTTCTTGGGGAGCGTAGTGGTACCCCTAACGAAATGAAGGAGCTGTGTGATCTTATCTGGGTGTGTGTGCAGTACGCTAATGCTTGGGGTTACGACCTTGAAGCAGGTATGAATGAACTGCTTAAGGAATACTCCAGTAAGTTCTATGACAGTGAGGGCAACTACAATCCCCAATTCAGGGAAGATGGTAAGCTCCTAAAGGGAACTGGGTTCAAGAAAGCTAACTTTGAGCAGTTCTTTGAGGAATGAGCACCCTTGATGAGGAATCTGGTAACCTAGCAGAGAACATAGCACAGGTAGCTCCTTCGTTGGCAGTATCCAGTGCTGTGATTCTCGGGTTCCCTCTTAGCGATTGGGTGTACGTCATCACAATTATCTATACTTTTGTAGGTATCTGCACAATGATTAAAAAGCATTGGGTAGAACCTTGGTTAGAAAAGAGAAGAAAGGAAAAGAACAATGGACTATAAAGGACTTGAGAGCCTCCTAGGCAACATCCATGAGGAGATGCTCCATAACATGCTTAATGACCTCAGGAACCCCGATAAGAGGTCTCCACAGCTCTATAATGCAATCATTAAGGAACTTGAACGTAATGGCATTGACTGTGTCCCTAAGGCTGGAGAGGGTGAAGAGAATGCACTTAGTAAGCTCCTGAAGGCTACTAAGGAGAACTTCGAGGAGAGCTGTGTCACAAGCATCAACTAAGATTTGCAGGGATTGCGGAAGAGAACTCCCTCTTGACATGTTCTACAAGAACGGTACAGGATACAGACCTGAATGCAAAGAATGCACATTGAAAGCAATATCAGAAAGACGCTCTAGAGATATAGAGGCTAGTAGAGCTAAAGAAAGAGAGCGGTACCACAAGAACAGGGACAAAGAAATTGCCGCTATGAAGAGATACAGAAAGAACCTTAAGTATATGGAGGAACAAATTGAAAGACAGTGAGGCAAAGCTCTTACTTCCATATTTTGAGAACTTCCCTTTGTTTTGTAATCTTGTTTGGCGATCTATTGGGCTTCCTTCGTTGACTCCTATTCAAACGGATATTGCAAAACTTCTACAAGCTCCCCCTAATGACCGCATGATCCTTATGGGTTTCCGTGGTGTAGCTAAGTCGTTCATTACTTGTGCATATGTGGTGTGGTGCCTTTGGAGAGACCCACAGCTGAAGATCATGGTGGTGTCTGCTAATAAGGAGCGTGCTGATGCAAACGCTACCTTTATTAAGAAGATTATCAACGAGTTGCCCTTCCTTAGCTTTATGAAGGCTAGAGAAGGGCAACGAGATACTCAGAACCTTTTCGACATTGGGCCGGCCAAACCCGACCATTCACCTTCGGTTAAGTCTGTGGGTATTAAGGGCCAGCTAACGGGTTCCCGTGCAGACATCATCGTTGCCGATGACGTGGAAACTCCGGGCAACTCCTTCACTCAGGTTCTTAGAGATCAGTTGTTTGAGCTCGTCAAAGAGCTTGACGCTGTCCTAAAGCCTGGTGAAGGTAAAAAGATCATCTATCTTGGAACCCCTCAGAACGAAATGAGCCTCTATAACGAGCTACAGGAGCGCGGATACACGGCTGTAATCTATCCCGCTAGGTACCCCTATGATGATTCTCATAGAGCCTCCTATGGTGATAGATTGGCCTCTATCATTGCTGACAAGTACGACAAGGATCCTAAGCGTTGGGCAGGTAAGCCTACAGACCCCCTTAGGTTCTCTGAAGAAGATCTACAGAAGCGTGAACTATCGTATCGCAAGGCAGGCTTCGCTCTGCAGTTCATGCTTGATACGACCCTCTCAGACGCCGATAAATACCCTCTACGGCTTCGTGACCTCATCGTAGGTATGTTCCCCTTAGACGAGGCCCCAATGAAGCTCACGTGGCTCCCTGAGCCTTCTAAGAGGGTTCCAGTTGATGAGTGCCCTCCGATGGGTCTTAAGGGGGATTCTTACTTCTACTATCATGCCTCATCCAATGAAGTAGTCCCGTATGCACATAAGATCCTATGCGTTGACCCCTCAGGTAGAGGTAAAGACGAAACAGGTTATGCTGTTCTCTACTACCTAAATGGGTATATCTACGTCATGGAAGTGGGAGGTCTATTGGGAGGCTACTCTGATGTAGTCCTCAATAAGCTAGCTAAGGTAGCTAAGAAGTACAAAGTCAATGAAGTGGTCATTGAAGGAAACTTCGGCGATGGCATGTACATCAAACTCTTTGAACCTGTACTAAAGAAAACCTATAGTAACTGTGGGGTTACTGAAGTCAAATCCACAGGACAAAAAGAACTGCGTATCATTGATACTCTTGAACCTGTAATCTCAAACCATAAAATGTGTGTCACTCCTGAGTGTATCAGGAATGACTACTCTACCGTACCCGAATCTGACTACAAATATGCTTGTTTCTATCAGCTCACTCGTATCACTGTTGATAGGGGTGCCCTTATTCATGATGACCGTCTGGATGCTCTGGCAATCGGAGTTAAATACCTTGTGGACTTCATGGGCGTAGATGCTGATGAAGGTATTAACGAACTAACCGAAGAATGGCTAGAGGAGTCTATGGAGTCCCTGTATGGATTCTATACGTCCAATATCGGAGGTGTGATGGTAACTGAAGATAGACACAGCCCTAAAGGTACCTCTAAGGGTGTAGACAGATATAAAGATAAAGGCTATACATTCAAGAAGTGATAACTGAAATATGCTTTATTAGTATTGAACGCTTGTTCAGTAAATAATAAAGACAATGTAATAGAGAAAACAGGGTATTTCAGAATAAAATCCATACTCCTAGGGGGGGCTAGGAAAGACATATATAGATATACATATAGGTCTTTTCTAGCTCCTACTTTTTGTTAGAAATGAAAGTATCAGAAGTAAAAGGTATCAGTGATGATGGAGTCTTAAGAAAATCCTTAGGGTACCTATAGACCCTTATGGGGATCTATAGACCCTTATGGGAGTCCATAGACCCTTATGGGAATCCTTAGGTGCCTATAGACCCTTATGGGAATGACCTCAATGAACAATACCAATAACACTAAAAATAAAGTATTCATCACCATCAAAATCATCATTATCATCATCCTCTTTATAATGTCTTTGTTTAACGGGGATGTGTCTACTGTTGATGCTCTTCTACGTACTCTTGTGACTAGTCTATAATTACTTCCAGTTCCCCCTTGGGTTCCCTTACTGCTAGCAAGCTATCTACGGGTTCCTGAGGGGTTTTATTTAAAGTTATCCACAGGTTATCCACAGCTAGGATACTAGCACAGGGTTGTCCACAGGTAACTAAGGGGATCATAAAAATTGATCAAATTTGTGAACCCTCACTTAAGGAGTTCACGTGCGTGGGTGCCCCCGTGGGGGTGCCTGTGGGTGCCTTCGGGTGCCCGCTGTGTCCTTTGGGGTCTTTGATTATACCACAGATTCAAAGGGCTGTCAAGGGGTGCTTTCCCCTATTGACATCCTCAGGGTACTTGTGGTATACTGGATAGTTTATCAGTGTTTTTTCGAGTTATCCACAGGTTATCCACAGGGTTGTCCACAGGGGTCTTTAGGGTTGATTTGGGTCAATACGGGGTTTGATCTGGATCAATTGTTTGCCTTTGGGTGGCATTATCTGTGCTTTGTGCCCTTTGGTGCTCCTTTAGGTAGACCACAGTTCTCCACAGGACTCCACAGGGCTCCTCTATATAGAGAGAGGGCTGAGACACTGGGGGAGGGGATACCGTGTTTGTGGTATTTTTCACGATGGGCCTTGACAGGTGACTCGGGGTACTTTAAAGTTCAGGGCATGGAGAACGACAGCTAGGACACTAGCGACAAAACGTTGCTAGCTCGCTAGCTGTTCACCACTACCACTACCACTTAAAGGAGTACATCATGATTGTTCGATCCTCTCACATCATCACCCTTCCCAGCGGCAATCTCGCCCGTGATTTCCGATGGGAGTCTCTCGGATACGGTCGAGTCCGTGTCCAGTACGTCTACACTGACCGTAGGCGTGCTCACCAGACGGCCCGCAGGTTCACGGTGGAATTCCTGAACGGTAAGGTCGAAACCATTCAGGCCCGCAGTGCCAATGGTGGCCGGGTCGAGTTCTTCAAGACCTCTAGCATCATCAATGAGCTCCTTGAGATGCTCGCCGAATTCAATGAGGTTGTGAATGGTGTCGCGGCCCGCAATGAACCCGCTAAGGTCGAGGCTGTCGAACAGGACATCGGCTCTGTCGAACAGGACATCGGCTCTGTCGAACAGGACGACACCACTACCGATCTTAAGGACACCGTCGAGCTCTTGAGGGGTGTTGTGATGATTAACATGATCATCACCCTTGTAACCCTCGGGATTGTGTGGTACAATCTCTAACGAGTCCTGAGGGAGGGGCTTCGACCTCTCCCGAGGGGATCCCCTGAATCAACTAAGCAACGGAGTAACAAAAATGAACTTCAATGAATTCCTCGCCCACGCAAAAAAGGTCAACGGGATGCCTCTCGACACCCTCGCCAAGGAAGTCGGAGCCCATATGGTGCTGTATCCTGAATCCGGACTTAAGGTCATCGAGAAGGCTCTCGCCCCTATCGAAAGCCCTGAGGTCATCCGTTGGGACTTACTCAGCACCTGCCTCAATGAGGGCGATGCTCTTGACATGGCCGTGGTCATCGCGACCTCGCCGTGGTGTCTCAAGCTCCTCGGGAAACTCGATGAGGTCAAGGATGATGCAGATAAAGGCTTCTGCCTCGCCGTGCTCAATGGTCTTGACATTGATGACAAGTTCAGGGAGTATTTTGACTTTGAGGATTACTGGCACAATAACGGGGGTGAAACTATCACCACGAGTTACGGGGTGTACATGGTAGACACGAAAGGGCTTGCGTACTGGCTCAAAGAGCTTGCCGCATACTAAACCATAAGGGGCTAGGGGGTGCCCATAGTAGCCCTCTAGCCTCCACAACACGGAGACTTGAAGATGAATGCACAGGTTAAGAAGATGATGGACGCATGCCCGTCTTACATGATTGCAGAATGGGCACTACCCGCCCTCATCAATGGGGATTACACGGGTATCCTTGATCCGGAGGATCCCGATAGTTGTGGTGAGGCGTCTCTCGTCTCCCAGTTTGCGGAAACGGTGGTTGACGGGCGTGCTATAATCGTCGACGAAGAAGAGGACGGAACGATTAACCCGATCTTCTGCAAAGACGAGATAACTGGAACATTCGCAGAGTGCGTCCGTATATGGCTCGCCTAGTAACCCTAAGGGGTGCCCATCGGTGCCCCAGCAACCGCTAGCGAGCTAGCAAGCTAGCAAAGGATATCTCATGTATACTCGCACCACCACCGTCATCGAACGCTCTGATGTAGCCTCTGTTCTTTTCTACCGCTGGAAGGACGGGACGTATATAGTAACATTCGTAGCTAATCATCCTAGCACCGACTGCGAACCGATCTACACTTTTTCGGGTATGTATCAAGGAAGTGAGGAAGTCGTAGGCAGGATCTGCAAGTACACTAAAGGCGGAGCTATGATTCTTGTCGGTGTGGCATCCATGCACGGCAGTGTTATGAATGCGATTCTGTCCATGTGGAATAACCATATTAAGGAGATTGAAAAGAATGCTTAATCTTAAAGAATACCTGATTGTATTCATTGGAATTGCAATCATTCTGGGAATCTTTCCCTTGTTTGTCTTTATTTGCAAACTTATGGGAATCTATTACTAAAAGGAGACAAAATGGAAGAAATTAACAGTGGAAAGCCTGAAACCAGTACCCATTACATGGGAGCTGTCCAGCCTATTGAATTGATGCTCAATGTATTATCTCATGAGGAATTCATCGGATTCCTTAAGGGCAATATGATCAAATACGCGTTCAGAGCAGGACGCAAAGAGGGTGAATCCGCAGAGAAAGACAGAAACAAATACCTGACATATTCTGACTGGCTGTTTACTTTCGAGGAATTCGGTACCATCGAGGTCAACGGTGAGTACATCGAAAAAGGTAAAATCAATGGTTAGAGTAGACACGAGAATTTAATAAAATCCATACTCCTAGGGAGAGGGTGAAAGAGGCTATAGACTCCTAAGGAAACCTAAGGAAACCACAGGGGTCTATAGTTTAACTATGGGTAATATCCTACATCATCACCTATATAACCCTATATAAAAGAGTATAAAAGATCTATAGATATAACTAGAGGTAACCCCTATGTCTTATGATAAATTGAATAGTTTTAGAATTGATGGTGAAAATGAATATGATGATCTTTGTCTTAAATACGGCAAAGCCCGTGTAGACAGGGAAATTGAATTAGAACTTGAAAGCAAGGAAAATGCCTTCAATGCTTTCATGTCTAAGCGTAATAAGGCCATTGAAAGCGGTGCTCTTGGCAATATGGGTGCAAGTCGTGTCTTGATTAGTGAAGCCATCCCTGTCATGACTAAGGCCCTTGACAAGTGGTTTAAGGAAGTAGACACGGGTAAGCCCGGTAAGCGTCATGTGATGGCATCCCTTATTAGGTCTTTGTCGTCCGAAGAAATCGCATTCATTTCCATTAGAACCATCATTGAAAATTCCCTTGGAATCGTGTCTTTAACCAAATTGTCATCTGCAATTGGTGAAGCTATTGAGGATGAACTTCGGTTCAAGATGGTAGTCGCAACCATGGACAAGAAAGAGCTCAGCAGGTTCAATGCAGGGCTTGATAAGCGTATTTCCATGCAGTTCAAAAAGCGCTATGTCGAAAACAAAGAAAAAATCCTTGCAGACGAAAAGAGACTCAAGAGATGGAACAAGTGGGGTAACGCTAACAGGGTTCAAGTAGGTCTTAAGTTGGTAGACATTTTCATCGTGTCTACTGGTCTAGGTGCTCTTGAGAAAACCATGAGTGACAACAAAAACGTACATTACACTTTTTGTCTTGACCCTGACGTGTTGACGTATTTGGAACACGAGGACAAGGAAACGGCTAGTCTCATGTTCCAAAATCGGCCCATGGTGATCCCTCCTAAGCCGTGGACTACCCCTTTTGATGGTGGGTATCTGATCAACCTCAAAAAGCCCATACAGCTTGTTAGAATGCCCTCTAAGGAGTGTGCACAGCTCTACGATGAGGTTGACATGCCTAACGTGTACAAGGCTGTTAATGCCATCCAGTCTACGGCTTGGAGGATCAATCGTAGAGTGCTCGACGTGGCCAATGAGGTGTGCTCATGGGCTCACATTCCTGAGGGCCTTGAGATGCCCTCTGCTACCCCTGCGGAGCCTCCTGTGAGGCCTGCAGAGGCAGACACTAACGAGGAGGTACAACGTGATTGGCGCAGTGCTATGGTGCACTACTATCAAGATGACAATAAGCGTAAGAGCAAGCGTTACCTTGTCAATGGTGTCCTAGCACTAGCAAACACCTACAAGGACGACATGGAAATTTATTTTCCCCATAATCTGGATTTCCGTGGCCGTGTATACCCCTTGACCCAGTTGAGCCCTCAAGGCAATGACTTTACTAAGTCTCTCCTTGAGTTTGCCGAAGGGGTGCCCCTTGGTGAGAATGGGCATACTTGGCTGGCCTTTCAGGGTGCTAACTGCTACGGCCTTGACAAGAAACCCTTTGAAGAGCGTATTGCTTGGGTCTATGAGAACACAGACATGATTCTGTCTATTGCCAAGGATCCCTTGCAGGATCTCCGATGGACTGAGACGGATTCCCCTTGGGAATTCCTTGCGTTCTGCTTTGAGTGGGCGGACTATCTGGATAAGGGCGACGCTTACGTGTCTCACCTCCCGATTGCCTTTGATGGCTCCTGCTCTGGCTTACAGCATTTCTCTGCGATGCTTCGGGACGAAGTAGGTGGGGAAGCCGTCAACCTCATGCCTGACGATCATGTTCATGACATCTATGGCATTGTCGCTACCAAGGTCACCGAACTCCTTAAAAAGGACTATGACAATGGTACCGATGACACCATGGCTAAAACTGAAGACGGTGACGATTACCTTAAGAAGGGCACCCGTAGTATGGCCACGGAATGGCTCAAGCACGGAGTTACCCGCAAGGTGACTAAGCGTAGCACCATGACGCTTTGCTATGGCTCTAGTAAATTTGGCTTTGCCGAACAGGTTTTGGAAGATACCATTTACCCTGCCCTTTCAAAGAATCCCACGGCCTTCAGTCGTCCTAGCCAGTCCGCTAGGTATATGGCTGGATTGATCTGGGAAGCCCTGCAAGGGGTCGTAGTGAAAGCTGTGGAGGCTATGGGTTGGCTACAGGTTGCAAGTGGTTTGCTCGCTCAGGACAAGGACATTAACGGCCAAAGTCTGCCTACCTATTGGGTTACCCCTGCGGGATTCCCTGTAAAACAGAAGTACAACAAGGTTGTGCTCAAGCAACTCAGGACGTTTACTACTGGCACCATTCGAGTCAAGGAGCCATTCAAGGAAGATAGCCAGATTGAGGAAGGTGCCTCTATCAATCCCGTGGTGTACGAGAGTACCCCCGAGATTGACACCAGAAAGCAAAAGCAAGGTATTGCACCCAACTACGTCCATAGCATGGATGCGTCCCATTTGATGCTTACGGTGTGCTCTTGTGTAGACAAGGGTGTCAAGTCCTTTGCGATGATTCATGATTCCTATGGGGCACCTGCGGGGCATGGTGACATCATGTTCACGACCGTTAGGGAAGTGTTTGTAGATACCTACAGCAAGAATGATGTACTGCAGGATCTTCACGATCACATTGAAAACCTTTTGTCTCCTAAGATGGTCGACAAGCTCCCTGAGATTCCCTCTAAGGGAAACCTTGATCTTGAGCTAGTCAAGGAGTCCATGTACGCCTTTAGCTAGCAAGCTAGCCTTTAGCTAACCCCAACTAATAAAATCCATACTCCTAGGGAGAGTGCTCAAGCCTCCCTAGGTTAAACTAATAAAATCCATACTCCTAGGGAGAGTAACCAAGCCTCCCTAGGTTAAACAGCTAGCTCGCTAGCAACAAACAAGGAAGTAATTAATGTCTAGCAACAACAATCGTTTCACGACCCCCAAGGGTCTCGCACAGTATCCCGCTCTCAAGACTCCTGACACGAAGTTCAATCCAGAGGGTGACTACAAGGTTAATCTTGTCATGGAAGATGATGAGAAGACCAATTCCCTCGTGTCTAAGCTCGAGGCAGTCCTTGAGGACTTCTATGAGAATGACGACAATGTCAAGCAGGCCATTTCGAAGGGTCGCAAGGTGGTGACTCAGGACATCTATGAAAAGGATGAAGAAGGCCGCATTGTGATGAAGTTCAAGCAGAAGGCGGTCATTACGAAGAAGGATGGTTCCAAGATTCCCGTCAAGATCCGTCAGTTTGACTCTAAGGGGAAGCCCATTGATGTCAACATCGGTCGCGACAGTGTCATCAAGGTGTCCTTCACTGCCAACCCGTACTACATGCCCTCTACGCGTACCTGTGGGCTTTCCCTGCGACTTCTCGCAGTTCAGGTTATCTCTCTGAATGAGTTCGGTGATGCCTCTGCGTCCTCTTATGGCTTTGAAGAGGAAGAGGGTTATAACGGTGAGGAGCCTGAGGATTCCTCTAAGAGCTTTGAAGATACTGACGATGATGTCCCCGGAGATTTCTAAATGATTAAGTTTACTTTCGGCACTAAGATTCGTGAAGGGCTCGGTCTCCTCCTTACTGAGGAAGGTCTTGAAAAGGCTCTTGAGTCCGCAATTGAGACTTACAACTGGTACATTGAAAAGGACGGTAAGGCACCAAGTGGCTTCTATTGCTCCTTCTCTGGTGGCAATCAGAGTTACTTCAAGAGCAACACCGCCTTCTATGATGCTAAGTTCATCTATGAAGTGGTGCCCTACTCGTTTACGTTCAATGTCAATGTTGAGGATCTTATCTTTGAAGACAAAGAAGGTGTCGAGTACGATAAGCCTTACAGGCTTGAGGAATTCTTTAGCAAGGATCTTAGTGGTGTTGAGGGTGCCTGCGTCCTTGTCATGTTTAAGGGTGATTATGAAACCTCAGAGTGCTTCTGTCGTCCCGACCTACTGGTTGGTCAGATTCTGAGTCATAAGGATGGTGACTACTTCATTCGTGTCAATGGTCATAGTTATGTATATGACATTCATAGCGATGAGTTTTCTGAAGAATGCAAGGTTATGCTCCCTTCTCGTAGCAACCTGCTTAAGGAGTATGAAGAGTAATAAATGACTACCCGTAGTGCGGCCTATAGTAAAAAGAGGATGCACAATAGGGGAACTTACCGAAGTGGCCTTGAGGAGAAAGTCTCAGACTCCCTCAGGGCCTTCGGTATTGAGCCTCATTATGAGGAGAAGTATCTGGAGTATATTGTGCCCGAAAGTAAGCACAAATATACTCCTGACTTCGTTTTGCCTAATGGGATTCTCATAGAAACTAAAGGTGTATGGGATTCTGAAGATAGGAAGAAACATATTTTAATTAAGGCTCAACACCCCGAGTTGGACATTCGCTTTGTCTTTAGCAGATCCAAAACCCCTATTTACAAAGGAAGTAAAACAACTTACGCTTCCTTTTGTGAAAAGAATGGGATCAAGTATTCAGACAAAACAATCCCCCTTGAATGGATTAAAGAGGATCCCAAGGTAATCCCTGAAGGTATTCTTCTTAATAAAGGTTAATTAAAATATGGTTTCTTTCAAGGCTCCAAAGATTGAGGAGCATAAATCTTTTGTCTCTTATAAGAATAGAGAGACTACTAAATATCTTGTCGTTCACTGCTCTGCCACTCAGAATGTGCCATCTTTTACGTGGAAAACCATTGACCAGATGCACAGACAGCAGGGGTGGTTGGGTATCGGTTATCATTTTGTAATTCTTACTGACGGCACCATCCAGAGAGGTAGGCCCCTAGAGGCCATTGGTTCCCATGTAAAGGGTTACAACAACTGTTCTGTTGGTATCTGCCTCATTGGCGGTGTGGATTCTAAGGGCAAGTCAGTAGACAACTTTACAGAGGAGCAGAAGGAGTCTCTTAAGTGTCTGCTGGATTACCTTAGAGGTTACTATAAAGATGAGGTCGATGTACTTGGTCACAGAGATTTTGCAGGCGTCAACAAAGACTGCCCTTGTTTTGATGTTAAGGGATGGTATAAGGGCGCTAAGTTTGCTCGGTATGAAGATACTGAGGCGTTCTGGAGTAAGGTAGTCTTCTCCAAGGGTGTCTTTAAGGACTTTAATGGAGACCCTGAAGAAGGGGATGTTGTCCGCATTGAATAAAATCAATACTCCTAGGGAGAGAGTATGCAGTATGTGAAATCTCTTATGGTTATCCTTGCGTTCATTCTGGGATTGGCTCTAGGTGAATCTATTGAGGAAAAAAGAAATCAAGAGATTCTCCTAGAGGAACAACGGACTCACTTAACGGAACTAAAGTCTCTACAGGAAAGAAAGGATGCAACGATTAACTTACTTCTTAAAGACATGGCTACCGCTGATGTTGTGCAATCTGCTATTGATAAGCGGGTTAACCGCCTGCAGTACAACATCAATGCAGGAAACAAAGCCATCATGCAACATACCGATAGAGCTTATGCAGAGTCAGTCATCCAGTGTAGAAACCTACTGTCAGAAGGTGCAGAACTACACGGGGAAGGTGTTAAGATACTCAGAGACACCAATAGACGACTTGAAGCAATAATCAATATTCACAAAGAACAAAACTCTCCTTAGCTCAGTTGGATAGAGCATATGCCTTCTAAGCATACGGTCACAGGTTCGAATCCTGTAGGAGAGACCAACTACGCCGTTTGATTGTACTCCTCTCACCATAAGAGAAGTGAGGAAGTCCTACAGCTCTTAGGAGGTCGGGTAGCTCACGACTAGGATGTCTACCGAAATAGATCCGATGGGGCAACGGTTACCCCACAGAAAAATACCCTAGTGGCGAAATGGTATACGCAACTGAATTAGAATCAGTGGAGAAGCAAGGCTCGTGAGGGTTCGATTCCCTCCTAGGGTACCATTTATTTTTTAAAGAGAGGCAATTATGCAGACTCAGAAGGAACTTGATCGAATGGAATCTGATTGGGAAGCTCGTTGGGAAGACGAGTATCAGGAATATCTTGAGTCCCTTGATGAAGAAGACGACGAGGATGAAGATGACGACTATGATGAGGAAGATAATGACTACTAAAGTTGGATCTAGTGAAGCACTTTGCATCTGCCATCAGGATAATCTCTATACGTTCGTCCTTAGGTATCCTAGGATGATCCATAGTGAGTTCATGACCCATCGTTGTCTCACTGCGGATACGGTTCTGACTTTCGATCTCCCTAGTGGTAGCAAAGGCAGTAAGTGCAAAGCCTATCAAATGACTCTTGGGGATTTTTGGGACAAGTGGGAAAATGGTAGCTCCCCTCATGCTACTCGCTGGGGTGGAGTCCGGCGATATGACATGAAAGGCCGTTTGAACAAGATGAGGCTTCGTTCTGTGGATGAGTCTACGATGGAAGTTACTCACACGACAGTTACTGATTGTTGGAAGGTTGGGGTTAAGCCTGTGTACAAGATTACAGCAGGAGACTTCTCAGTCACTTGCACCGCAGACCATCTAATTCTTACTGATAGTGGTTGGAAGGAGTTGCAAGACATTGCTGTAGGTAGAGATAATGTGTACTGTAATACCCGTAAGAAGTATACAGAACCTCGTTTTGACCCTTACAAGAAGATTAATGGCGAATGGGTTTCTCGTTGGAATGCTAAGGTTAAGCCTGAAGTGTCTGAAAGGCAGGGGTTTCGATGTGCTGATTGTGGTGCTGAGAATAAGCCTTTAGAGATTCATCATGTGATTCCTAAGCATGAAAACCCTGACCTTGCTTTTGACATTGATAATGTGGTAGCTCTTTGTAATGAGTGCCATAAGATCAGGCACAGTCGACAAGGTTGGCAAGGTGCTAGTCAGTGCAACCTCATGGCTGTGGAAGTTGATTCGATTGAATACGTTGGTGAAGAAGAGGTTTTCGATATTTCGGTTTCCTCTGATTATCATAACTTCTTGGCAAACGGTATTACGGTTCATAATTGCTTCAGTCGCAATGCTAGTAGCTCCCGTGCTATCCCTGTAGCTAAGGTTATTGAACAGGTACGCAATGACCCCTTTATCCCTTCTCACGTCTATATGAATCAATCTGGCATGGTTGGTACTGTTGAGGCTTCTGAGGGTACCTATGAGTCTTTTAAGGATCTTTGGCTTAAAGCTGTAGACAATGCAGTAGCTGTTGCGGAATCCATGGTTGCTCTTGGTGTCCATAAGCAACACGTCAACCGAATCCTTGAACCATTCCAGTACATTAACGTGATTGTTACTGCTACTGAATGGGAGAATTTCCTGCATCTTAGGCTTGCCAGTGATGCACAGCCTGAGATGCAGGATCTTGCAAGGGCCATTAAGGGTGAGATGGACAAGGTAGGCAATAATATCATTAGTGTCTACCATATTTGTGGGAAGTATGTTAGTCTTCCCTTTATCACTCAAGAGGAAGTTGATGAGCACTGCATGAACTCGTTTAGTTCTTCTGAAGTCCTCATTAATGATCTCATGCTTATTTCCTCGGCACGTTGTGCGAGAGTGTCTTACAACAACCATGACGGCTCTTGTCCTGACGAACACAAGGACAAGAAGCTGGCACGAAGGCTCTTTGACGCAGGTCATTTGTCACCCATGGAGCACCCCTGTATTTGGGCAGGAGACATGCGGTACCATAGAAACCTGTACGGTTGGGAGAGCCTTCGTTGTAAATTTGGTTATTAAAAGATGAATCAAGAGAGTACATTCCTTTATCATGAGCATTGCCCTGAATGTGGTTCCTCTGACGCCTGTGGTGTCTTTAGTGATGGCCATAGGTATTGTTATTCTTGTAATACTTATTTTAGACCTGATGGGTCTGTAAAGACTGATGGGTCTGTAAAGACTGATGGGTCTGTAAAGAAGGAGGTGACTAGAGTGTCTAAGGAGTGTATTCCTTTTGAAGACCTTGAAGCTGTTTCCCTTACTAAGCGTTGTATTAGTAAAGATACTTGTTCTAAATTCAAGTATTTTTCTACTGTTTACAAAGGGAAGCCTTGCCAAGTAGCGTGTTATTATGACGATTCGGGGAGCCTTGTTGGGCAGAAGCTCAGGTTCCCCGATAAGTCCTTTGCTGTCCTTGGTGCTATCTCTAATAGGCTCTATGGATCCCAATTGTGGGCTAGTGGTAAGAAGATCGTCATTACTGAAGGTGAGATTGATTGTCTTACTGTGAGTCAACTTCAGGGTAATAAGTGGCCTGTTGTGAGTATCCCTAATGGGGCACAAGGGGCAAAGAAGGCTATTGAGGCCAACCTTGAGTATTTAGGAAATTTCGAAGAAGTCATCCTGATGTTTGACATGGATGATCCGGGTAGAAAAGCTAGTGAAGAGTGTGCAAAGATACTGCCTGCAGGTAAGGCATATATTGCTAATCTTCCTTGTAAGGATCCTAATGAGTGCCTTAGTGAAGGCAAGGGGTCTGAAGTTCTTCAAGCTGTATGGAATGCAAAGCCGTATAGGCCCGACGGAATTGTTTCAGGTACAGACCTCTATGAGAAGTGCGTAACTGATATTGATGACCTGAAGGACTCTGTTGAGTACCCTTGGGTTGCACTTCAGAACAAAACTAAAGGAGCTAGACATGGTGAACTGTATGTCTTCACAAGTGGAAGTGGTATGGGAAAGTCCACAATACTCAGAGAACTCGAATACTACTTTGGTGTTCACAGGGGAGAACTATGCGGAATTGTTGCTCTTGAAGAATCTACTCGCAAAACTGGGATGGAACTCATGTCGATTCATCTTAACAAGCGACTCATACTCGACCCTGAGGGTACAGATGAAGATGAACGAAGCCGAGCTTTTGCGGAGACTATTGGAAACGGGAACTTCTTCCTGTACGACCATTTTGGGTCTCTTGATTCAGGCAATCTGCTTAGTAAGCTCAGGTATATGATTGTGTCTCTCGGCTGTAAGCGTATCTTCCTTGACCATATCTCCATTGTGGTCTCTGGTATGGATACCGATGAGGACGGTGGTGAGCGTAAGGCTATTGACAAGCTAATGACAAACCTTCGTTCCCTCGTGGAAGAGACAGGTGCTACAATGTTCGTAGTGTCTCACCTTAAGCGTCCTGAAAAGAAGGGACACGAAGAGGGTGCACAGGTATCCCTTAGTCAACTTAGAGGGTCTGGAGCTATTGCACAGCTCTCTGATATGGTTATTGGTC